>Ga0315336_1000156_pt1 | contig 286824 bp, 252 predicted proteins | sample ASW5metaG_FD_204512 | JGI IMG/M metagenome (GOLD analysis project Ga0315336, IMG submission 204512) | Ammonia-oxidizing marine archaeal communities from Monterey Bay, California, United States - ASW #5 | ecosystem: Environmental > Aquatic > Marine > Intertidal zone | place: USA: California... | reverse complement strand
TCCGCCGCTAACCGAAACCACCGCACGGCTTCCGCATAATCCTGTGGCACGCCTCCCCCGGTGACATACATAAGGCCGAGGCTGTACTGTGTGGCGGCATCGCCCTGCGCCGCTCTGGCACGAATTTCCTCAACAGGTTCCAGTTGTGCGGTACCCACGACAATAGTCGCTGCCACCAGCACCGCCACTGCGAAGAACGTTGTCCACCGTTGGGTCATGAGAGTCATCGGTTATTGCGGGTGCGCCTACTGCGAGGCGGTGGTTTTCTTTGCTAGATCAGACAAGACCTTCTTGTAGGCCTTCTTAAAAAGCATTCTGTCACCTACTGCTCCTAGCAGAATGAGAATGACTGGTTGCAAAATCAGCAGACCGGTCACGTTAAAAATCGTTACCGCGAACCAAGTAGCAAAAAACCCACCCCAAAGGCGCCTGTTGAGGCACCAGAACCCACCAGCAAAAAACGCTGACCAATTCCATACGTTTCCAGCATGTTTTTCTTCACCAAGTTTTTCTTTGAGTAGTCGACTAAAGGTCTTGTGGTAGTGCGATTTCCAGTTTGGGCCGATGTATTTCTCAAGTTGATCCAAGATCTCGTCGTGAGTCGTGACGATTTCACCGGCGGTCTGTGCTACGTGCTCATCTCGCCTAGTGGTTTCGGTGGTTGCACCGGTTTCCGATTCTAGGCGCTTTTCAGCATAGGCCTGCGGGTTCATCCGTGAGCCCAAAGTCGCACCGGAGTTCGCATTGTCAGGTTTTGCAGTCAATTTATTGGCAGGCGGTTGAAGCGGCACGTCGGGTTTGACTGTCTCGTTCAGTAATGGACGTGAATCGTTGTCCAACGCTGTAGATGAGGGCTTCTCGTTTGGTACTGTAGTTGGCAGTGTGGCGGGACTCTCGGGTTGCGGTTCCTCAACTTCGCTTCGGTAAACCTTTGCGCCACATTCGCTACAAAACTTTGCCGTATCGGGAACCACCTCATTCCCACAGTCCGAGCAATACATCCTTAATTCAGCCTCTCCAAAACAATCGGTTCGCAGCCATGCTCAGTCACGCGGATGCGCTTCGTCTGAGGCATACCCGCCAGTCCGATCAGCTGTGCTCGTCGCATCCTGCCCTCCGTCTCCCCGCCATTCTGCCAGTTTTCGGGCGTGCGGGAAACGACAATCGCCCCACGTTGAAACACGCGCGCGGGAAGCGTAATCTAGGCAGATTGTGTCGAACAAATTTTGTACGGACTGTGGGCATGAAGTGGTTTCCGACTCGGCGAAATTTTGCCATGCTTGCGGAACTCCTACGAGTCGGGTCGATACACAGAAGAGTGAGAAGGACACTTCGGCTCGGGATACTCCGCTATCCGAAACCAGTGCCACGGAAAATAGCAGCGGATATTTCCAAGCGGACTCCCTTCCCAAACAAAAAAGCAGTCCGCTCGTTGTAGCTGCACTCACTATTGGCGCTGCGTTCTTTGTTGCTGCACTCATCATATACAGCGCCTCCATTAGTTATACCCAGGCCAGAATCGCCAATGAAACCTCGGCGATTCGCTCGTTGAGGGAGATTAATAGTGCTCAGGCTTTTTACGCGGCTAGCTGTGGTCGGGGGTTTTATGCGCCGAGTCTGGCCGTACTGGCAACGCCATCGACAGAAGGAGGTGGCGAGGGTTTTATTAGTAGCGATTTAAGTGTGGACCCTTCTATTAAGAGTGGCTACCAAATTACCCTGACAGCAGGCCCGGCCGCGTTGTCAGGGCGACCGTCATCATGTGAAGACAACCCAAGGCCGCCCTACACGGGGGTATCGACGTATTTTGTGGCCGCCGATCCTTTGCTGGGGGTTAGTGACGAGAGCCAAGAGTTTTTTTGGCTTTGGTCAATAATTCACAGCGTCTGTGATTCCTGCCTTACGTATTTATTGCCGAATAGTGGCCGGTACTTCGGAACCAACGGTGGCACGATCTACGAGAATGTCACTAAATTGCCCGTGACCCAAACGGGCACGCCTCCTAATTCGTACCCGACTCAACTGAGACGGTAGTTTGATTGAGCCTGACCCCGGCGTCGCACAGCACATGGACGAGATCCTTCAAGATGACGGCCAAATGGTGGTCAAAATGGTGGTCAAACAGTAGATGCGCCCGCATCACTGTCTCGTAATCTGCGTTTTCTCTAGGAAATACTGGAGCCGACGAGCGGATTCGAACCGCTGACCTGCTGATTACGAAGCCTATGCACGCGGATTGTGTGGACGGCACTGGACGTTTTGCTCAGGAAACTTACAGTGCCGTCCAACCCTTCCAGATGAATCCAGTCCAAATGGGGGTCAAAATGGGGGTCAAAAATTATCGGTGTAACCACCAGTTCCACGACCGTTTAAGGAGCCAAGCAATTCCCGGTATCACCACAAAATAGAGGATGACTTCACCGGTGATTCTTCCTAGAAGATTTGACAGGTTGCTTGCTTCAAAGAAATGTTGACTGACTCTGGCTAGAAAGAAAATTACCAGAACGAACCAAAACAACCGACGGTAAAACTCCGACCTCATCCTGCAATAGCGTAGCGCGGGGGCGTGCTGGCTTCAACGGAATTTCGTGATCTCCCCACGTCCGAAAACTGGCAGAATACTGATACAGCAATGGCTGATCAGAACGCGATTCAGGAAAACGAACGTGAGCCGACTAACTCGACCCGTAAACTCGGCGGGTGGGCACGCCTTTGTATCGTACTTACCGCGTTATGGTGGGCTTTGGTGGGAGCTTTCGTGTATTTCATTCCAAGAGTGCTACGTGACGAAGACTTTCTTGTAATTGTTGTCATTGCGTTCGCGCCGCCGGTCGTCTTGTTGATGTTCGGTTGGGTTGTGAGAGGCTTTGTGAAGCATGGGCTCTAAGTTGTTCGGAACGCCGTAAGCGCGACGGGTGACAGCTAGAGTCAGCGGTCAGAAAGCGATGCCGTCTGCGGAAATCAATGTGGAGGGTTTGTGGTAGATATTCTTTGGTTTCTTGCGGTCACAAAATCCGTCACGTTTGTTTTATACGCCTGATATTCTTCGACAGTGTTTGGCAGAGGAGAATGATCAAACTCATTAAATGGGTGCCAAAAGTTAATTGATGAGTCATCTTCTTTCACCATGTCTTGAAGAAGAAAAAAATCGACATAGCCTTTGAAGTCATCGAAAAGATAGAAAAATTGAGAATACCTCTCTAAGGGATCGCTCAATGGACTGCGTTGTTTTAAATAAAAGCGCCTTATGCACTCGAGTGTCAGATCGAACCTGTCTTGTATCTTGTGATTCATTCCGCGAGCCACATTAATCGTCATTTTGTTCTCTATCTTTTTTGATGGGAAGACGACATAGGCACCAACGGTGCTGCAAAGAGAGTAAAACGAGTTAATTTGATCAGACGGAATTCTATCGACGATATGTTTCATTTTTTTCACATTCTTATAGGTGTGTCCTATCGCGTCGCTAGCTAAAAACAACTCTCCTAATCCTGATTTATGGTGAAGCAATCGAGGCGTATCGTCGTCTAAATCAAACCTCACTCCGTTTGGCAGTGGTTTACTCCAAAGAATTTGGTGATACCTCCTAAGCGTTGGACTGTGGGAGTCAGGATCTTTGCCCTCGGGTGTATCAGAAAAGACACGGAAATTGATATCAACGAGACTCATGTTGGGCATTCTGGTTATCGCGGGTACGCGGCGCCCCTTCGCGGGCAACTACTTTGTTCGTATGATCTCGGAAATTCTCTGTCGATTCGCGTCAGTCCAAACCAGTAGATGTTCGACAACCTCATCCGCTGACTCTGACCAACTGCCAGCCTCACCAATTAGGTATGTTTCGTAACTACCTACGGTCAAGCGGGCAACCACTGATCGCTCGTTAATCGAAACCGCCAGTGCACCTCCCCCGAACAGAGGCGTGGCAATGGCACCGTTTGCTCCCGTTACTCCCCTCCCGAGAATCTCAAGACGTAGGACAGCCTCTTCCCTTGTAGAAACAGGGACAAACTGTTCTGTAGAACGCAGTTCGTCCTGGATATCCCGTATCGAATCTCGAATATCCCGATCAATATCTTTGAAACCATCCCGCACTTGGGGGCCGACATGAATTGTGAGAGTTCTAGCAGTTCCGTCGGTATTAAATACACTTAAACGACCAAAGGGGGAGGCTACAAGGAGATCGAGAGTAATTTGAATTGGGCGGTTTCTACCCATAGAAAATCCGACAACCGTCTTTTGAGAATTGTCATATCCTTCAGCGCTCGCACTGATCGTGTAATTTCCTGGCGCCAATAAGATGGCATCAAATTTGCCGTCACTACGCGTCTCAGAAGTGGCACCACCAGAGCCGCCATCTTGCCGGACAATGACTACGGTCGCCGCAGGGATGTTCACCCCTGTTCTCGAGACGACTAAACCTTCGACATACGCTTGTGCGGAAAGCTCATTAGGCAAGAGTGCAGCGCAAACAAGAATGACTGCGAAGAACGTTGTCCACCGTTGAGGCATACCCGCCTAGATTACGCTTCCCGAGCGCGTGTTTCAACGGGGGGTTCGAAGGGTTGGATATGGCTAGAGAACCGTCGAATCGACTACCTCTGAAATTCACAACCCCGAATATTGGCACTCCATCGGGATCACCGGAGCATATACAACGTGCGGTTCACACTAGGTGGTACGCACATCGTGCCAAAAGTGAACCGTTCGGAATATTTCCCACGCCCACGGCTCAGGAAGCGAAGGAGCGCTCACTGTAACAGTTTGAGTGCGTGTTTCAACGGGGGGCGATTGTCGTTTCCCGCACGCCCGAAAACTGGCAGAATGGCGCGGAGACGGAGGGCAGGATGCGACGAGCACAGCTGAAATGAGTAAAAAGCGATCATTAAAAGAGCAACAAGAATATTTTACTCAGCCAGCAGATGGAGTGCGGTTTGTAGAGGAATCTCCTGCACCAGAACCAGAAGTATCCACAGAAATTAATTACTCTGATCTATTCGTAAAAGCCTTCGATGATTTCGAGGAAAAATTAAAGAAAGAGCGCGAGGAAAAGGTTAGGGAATCTCTGGTAAATGAAGACTTTAGGAAAGAACAGCTCAGGGCAGAAAAAGAGCATTGGGAAAAGCAAAGGGAATCTCTGAAGGAAGATCGACACGTATCCACTGAAGAACTGATCAGGATGTCTAGCCATGAACGCGCCATTCAACACACCGATGAAACAGTATCGACTGAAGAACTGATCAGGATGTCTATCGATATAACGAACGGGGCCGTAAAGCCCCCTTCAAGTTTTGATGCAGCCCACCGCAGAGCGTGGGCTATTCTTCTTCGGGAGATTTCGGCAATTTCGGCGCGTGGGGGGGTAGTCGATATTCCTTCAGAGATTCCCTAGAACTAACACACATGATCCACAACTGGCTCGAAGATCATCCGGAGCGGTTACACGAAAACGCAGGATTGTTAATCATCTCAGCCCTCCAAGAAGCCTTCCCCTGTTCGCCGTAAGCGCGGCGGCGTTCGAGAAATGGCATGACCATACGAGACATCATTGACGCGATCTTAGATTCAACGCCCGGCGAGATCATTGCGTACCCGTTTCAGTTTTTGTCGGAACTACTATCGTTTCTTGGACCTTGGGCAGCAGCTGTGGTGGCAATTGTTCTAGGCCTCCTCGTAGTCTGCGGGGGTTACGCTATCGTTGTCTTGTTTTTCAAAGGAGTTGTGTTTATTTTGGATAAGATTTTTCTGAGATAGCGCTTCATTTCCTTCCACAAAACTTTTCTTGCGCCTTTTACGCTTCGAGATCGTCTCTCAACCAAGAGGCATGAGAGTCATCGGTTATCTCGGGTGCGCTTCGTCCCATTCGCGGGCGAGGCGCTGCGCTTCGGCGCGTTGGTCTGGGGTGAGACGGTTGGCAACTCTGTCGCGATTACTAGCTGCGTCGTCGCGTAGTTCGCCGCTGCTTCTTGACGCAGACAGATTGAACCACATGTACGCCTGCACATCATCCTGCGGCACACCTTCGCCGTTGGCGTAATTAACCCCGAGGTTGTACTGCGCGTTGGTATCTCCTTGGTCCGCCGCCAACCGATACCACCGCACGGCTTCCGCATCATCCTGTGGCACACCTTCGCCGTTGGCATATTTGACGCCGAGGTTAAACTGTGCCGGGGCCAACCCCTGCGCTGCCGCTAACCGATACCACCGGACGGCTTCCGCATCATCCTGCGGCACACCGTCGCCGGCGGCATAAGCAGCGCCGAGACTCACCTGCGCCCCGGCAAACCCCTGATCGGCCGCTAACCGAAACCACCGGACGGCTTCCGCATCATCCCGCGGCACACCTTGACCGCTGGCATAAGCAGCGCCGAGAAAAAACTGCGCCACGCCAAGGCCTTGATCCGCCGCTAACCGAAACCAGCGCACGGCTTCCGTATAATCCTTCGGCACACCACGGCCGGCGGTATACATGCCCGCGAGGATTACCTGTGCTTCAGCATCTCCCTGTTCAGCCTTCGCCCGCAGTTCTTCGATAGTTTCCTGCTGCGCGGTACCCACGACAACAGTTACCGCCACCAGCACCGCCATCGCGAAGAACGTTGTCCACCGTTGAGGCATACCCGCCTAGATTACGCTTCCCGAGCAACGAATGTCGCCCGCGTCTACTCAACGCCTACTGATTTGAGGCGTAGATTTCACAATCAGCAATATACGCGTGCACAAGCGTCCTGACGTTATCGAATCCGCCCTCTTCGGCGTCGAAGTTGCTCCAGGGGGCAAACTGGATGGCGTCAAGCGCGGCACCCACCCGTGCACGCGTTGGCGCCCGCAGAGTCGAAACCACCTTGTTGGTATCTGAGCCAGTAAGGACCTGGTACGCCGCCCAGGAGACATCATCGAAGCCATTTGCGTGCAGTCTGCGCTCCATCTCGTTCAATAGCTCTATATACCGTGCCGGCGGCGTTGTCTCGACGAAGTAGATGGCTTGCGACCACGTTCTCCCAAGAGAACCCGGCGCCCCCCCCTGTCTTATGGTCAGATGCACGTCCCGTGACACGACTCTCCGAATGTCCGATATCTTCGCAAGCTCCTGTTGCAAAACCGGGTTATTGAAATCAAGGCCGAAGAGGTTTTCTTGATTTGGATTCACTGTGAAAAAGAAGACGTCACCTGGGTCATCCGCTCCAAACACCGGCACGCAGGTTCCAATTGCGCCGACGTTGTCGCCCAACAGTGCTGCGGAGGAGTCCTCGGCCCAATCTAGATAGGCAGCGACGTCATCCGTGTTCACGCGAACAAGTTGGAGTGCTTGCTGCGCGCTCACCAGTCCGGGAAGCCACAGCATCATACTCATGCACAACACAATTATCTTCTTCATCGTCGATCTCCTTGATTGTCGTCCGGTTTGTGGCGGCTATTGTAGCCGGTCCGGATATCCGTTAAAGATTTGGTACTCACGTCATCCCGCACTACTGTTTCTGCCGTGTGAGCTACCGGGGGTCAATATTCAGGATTCATTGCGGCGGCTATGGCGGTTGCGCTCTCTGCTATTTCTCCCGCGTCAGTTTTACCACTGATGATGAGGGCCTTCATTGCTTCGACTTCGATTACTTTTCTTGTCATTTTGTTCTTAACTTGGATTCTGAAAGTACTACCTTTTCCGTCGTTCAAAATTGTGCGGTAATTCTCGGACATGATTTGCTCCTTTTGAATTAGCTAGCAGGAGCGTATCGCGGGTTATTTCGTCTTACAAAACTTTTCTTGCGCCTGTAGCCAACTGAAGAACCACTGATAGTCATCAAAAATCTCGACCGTCGGCGGAGGAGAGGGCGTACCGAGCGAGCCGTGGAGCTTGTCGTAAACGGTTCGGTAGTCGTCGTGGGCAGCGGCGGCGGTCTTGAGTGAGTCGCCGAGTTCGTGCGCACTGTGCTGTAGCAACGGCCGATACTGTTTGATGTAGTCAGCCCTCGCAGTGCGTTCAAGGGTGTCGAGCTTCGCTTTCGCGGTGGCGATTTGTGCTTCGAGATCGTTGTAGCGATCCAGTGCGTTGTCTCGTTGCCGTGTGGCAAGTCGTCGCGCTTTCTTTGTTTCGGCCCCTTTCGCTTGCACGTCGAGGGCGACGAGTTCCCCGTCAAGCGTTGTCGCTTCTCCGGTGAGTGCAATAACGGCCCCTCGTGCGGTCAGCACGGCCTCAGACTGATCCCACGCAGCGATATCTTTCGGCGGTTGCCAGTGCTTTGGGCGCGTGGAGGCTTTTCGTTCGCGGCTGGCGTCATTCGCCATCCGGCGAACCTCTAGTTCAATCTGTCGGTTGATGTCATCCAACTCGGTCAGTAACTTTTTAATGAGGGGGCGTTTTGTCTCGATCTCTTTCGCGTACCCTGTCGCTCGTGTCTCATTCCAGTGCGTTTCTGCCTGCGCGAGAAGTTGCTGTTCTTTCTTGAGCGCGGCGGTTATTTTCGTTCGTTGTTTTTCGAGTGCGGTGTAGGTGCTCACGGTTTGCTCGCTTTGATGAGTACGTGTTCACGACCTATAGCCCACGCAAGGGAGGCCAGGTCGGTGGGGCGTTGCACCCACGCAATGTGCTACGGGCGTTTCATCGTGTTTGCGATAAAGCTGGTGTTCGGCGCATTCGTTTTCACGACCTCCGTCACAGCACCGCGACGTTACTCATTGATAGAGGTGATCCGTTGGTTGATGTGAGTCAGTTACTCGGTCATGCAGACATTCGCACGACCGCAAACATCTATACTGACTGGACTGGCGTCAAAGCGGCTCGCGTTGCACAACACATGGACGAGATCCTTACAAGCGATCACCAAATGGGGGTCAAAATGGGGGTCAAACAGTAGATGCGCCAGCATCCCTGTCTCGTAATTGGTGTTTTCTCTAGGAAATACTGGAGCCGACGAGCGGATTCGAACCGCTGACCTGCTGATTACGAATCAGCTGCTCTACCAGCTGAGCTACGTCGGCTTGAATCAAGCCTCATCCGACACAAGTTCAGAAATGATGGCAAACGCGAAACAGCGAATGTTAGCACACGGTTATGAGCTCAGAATTTCCGGGTAAATTATGTGTTTCTTTCGATTTCCGATTGGCAGTGATGAGAACTAGTTGTTTCGTGGTTTTTACCGAAGGTTGAGAGAAAGAGATATTGCTAGGTTGCATCGCTAGTGGTCGCGACTTTACAATGATCTGTTGCCGTACCCGAGTAAATAGAGAGCATAGCGGTGACGTTTTCTTGTAAGCCTTTTGATGACTAAATCGGCATCAGCCCCTGAACATATCGTCATCCGCGGTGCTCGGACTCACAATCTAAAAAATATAGATGTTTCATTGCCTCAGCAGAAACTTATTGTTGTGACTGGGGTGAGTGGGTCTGGTAAATCTTCTCTCGCTTTCGACACTGTGTATGCGGAAGGCCAGCGTCGCTACGTTGAGTCGTTATCGGCCTATGCGCGCCAATTTCTCGAGCGAATGGAGAAACCTGATGTTGATCAGATCGACGGCATCTGCCCGGCGATTGCGATTCGCCAAAAAAACAGTTTAAGGAATCCAAGATCAACTGTCGGAACGACGACCGAACTTCATGATTACTTGCGCCTGCTCTTCGCTCGAATCGGGAGGACGATTTGTCGGCAGTGCGGAAAAGAGGTTATTCAGGAAACTGCCGAAATTGCCGCTCAGGAATTGCTTGCCCTTCCCGAAGGCACGAAGCTTCTCGTTGGGTTTGATATGCCTGTCGTGTCAGTGCCGACTGACTTCGATAATGAAGCTAGCTCTGATGTTGATGAGATTATTGAGCAGCCAGGATCATCGTTGAAGACTAGAAGGAAGAACAACAGTGGTGCTGGTCGGAGTAAGCGGAAGCGACGACAGTCTTCCGCTGAAGCCGCTCGTCATCTCGAGGCTGGGAGTGACCCCATTATTGGAGCGATCGAATCGTTGCGCCGGAAAGGATTTGGTCGAATTTATTTTGCTGGTCGAGCTGTGCCATTTGATGATCTTGATCCTTCAACGTTGAAAGGTGAGCAGGTCATTCAGGTCGTTGTCGATCGAATCAAAATGACTCCAGATATCCTCACACGACTGACAGACTCAATAGAAACGGCTTATCAAGAAGGTGGAGGTAAGGCTTTTGCAATTGAGCTAGGAACACGAGTACCCGATAACGAAGCCGATGTCGAAGTGACTCAACATCGCTTTAGTGAAAACTTTGAATGTCGTTCGTGTCGCATTAAGTATGAGCTTCCACAGCCCAGGCTATTTTCGTTTAACAGTCCATTTGGTGCGTGTTCGACGTGTCATGGTTTTGGGAATGTCATTGAGCTCGACATGAATCTCGTGGTTCCTGATCGCGCTAAGTCGATCAATCAGAATGCCGTCGAACCATGGAGTAAGCCTCATTACCGTTCACATCTCGCTGCGTTAAAACGTGCTGCTCGAGGGCATGGTATTCGGATGTCAGTGCCGTGGAGTGAGCTATCTGACAAAGAGCACCAATTTGTTATCGAAGGGGATGGGAAAGGTTACAGAGGAATACGAGGATTTTTTCAAGGACTCGAACGTAAGAAATACAAAGTTCATGTACGAGTGTTTCTTAGTCGGTACCGCGGTTATCTCACGTGCCCTGAATGCGGCGGGGCGCGCTTGCGGCAAGAAGCAAGGGATGTGCGTGTGAATGGTCGTACGATAAACGAGGTCTGCGCTTTAGCTGTTTCGTCAGCGCAGTTGTTTTTTGATGCGATCGAATTGACCTCCAAGGAATCCGCCATTGTTGAGAGAGTAATCCGAGAGATTCATCGCCGACTGAAATTTCTGAGTGATGTTGGACTTGATTATTTAACTCTCGATCGGTTGTCGTCGACCCTGTCGGGCGGGGAAGCGCAGCGGATCAATTTGGCGACGTCTTTAGGGTCGTCGCTCGTTGGAACGCTTTACGTTCTGGACGAACCAACCGTTGGCCTTCATCCGAGAGATAATGCTCGACTCATTAAAATCTTAGCTGCGCTACGGACGCAGGGAAACACTGTACTCGTCGTAGAGCATGATGCAGAGATGATTCGCTGCAGCGATTATGTTGTCGACTTGGGTCTTGGTGCGGGAACCAGGGGAGGAAAGGTCGTCTTTGCTGGCCCTTGCAAGGAGTTAGTGAAGGAGACGACTTCACTAACGGCGAAGTATTTGCGCGGAGACCTGGCAATTCCAGTTCCAGTTGCGCGAAAAAAAATTCTACCGAGTACGCAGTGTTTGTCTGTTATTGGTGCTTCGGAACATAACCTCAAGAATCTTGATGTTGAAATTCCTTTCGGCATGCTTACCTGCGTAACCGGAGTAAGTGGGTCTGGAAAGTCCACACTTGTCCACGACGTCTTGTACGCTGCGATCAAAAGAGCGAAAGGACATTGGGATAAACGTGTTGGCACGCATGAGGCGATCAATGGGATCGAGCTTCTCAATGATGTTGTGCTTGTGGATCAAACACCGATTGGGCGCACGCCGCGATCGAACCCAGTTACGTATTTAAAGGCGTTTGATCCCATTCGTGAGTTGTTCGCGAAAACAAAAGATGCACGCGCACGCGGGTTGTCGACAAGTCACTTCTCTTTCAATGTGCCGGGTGGACGCTGTGATGTGTGCGAAGGTGAAGGCAAAGTGCGCGTGGAAATGCAATTTCTCGCAGATGTATTCGTGCCCTGTGACCATTGTGATGGGAAAAGATTTAAATCGCAGGTGCTCGAAGTGTTGTACCGGGGGCGGCGGGTCGACCAGGTTCTTGATATGACGGTCAGGGAGGCGCTGCAATTTTTTAGTGGTTCGCCAAAGGTTATTCGTCGTCTTCAGGTGCTCGATGAGATCGGGCTGGGTTATCTTCGACTTGGTCAACCTGCTACGACGTTATCGGGCGGAGAGGCTCAACGTATCAAGATCGCAGCTCACTTGGGCACTCGTCACAGCGAGCGGTCACTGTACATTTTTGATGAACCGACGACTGGACTGCATTTTGATGACATCGCTAAGTTGCTGTCGGCGTTTAAGAAATTGGTTGAAGCTGGTCACACGCTATTGGTTATTGAGCATAATCTCGATGTTATTAAGACGGCAGACTGGGTTATCGATCTCGGCCCAGAGGGTGGTGAGGCCGGCGGAGAGTTAATTGTAGCTGGTCCACCCGAGCGCGTTGCAGAGCACGCGGTGTCACATACCGGCCGGTATTTACAGGAGGTATTGGCCAATAGTCGTACCCACGCTTACGCAGATTCGTAGAATAAATGTCACGTCTTCCGAGGTCTTTTTATCACCGGCCGACGCTTGATGTTGCTCGAGATCTTATCGGTAAGGTTTTTGTACATAAGGCTCTTGTTGGTTTAGTTGCCGGTGTCATCGTCGAAGTTGAGGCGTACATTGGAGAAGATGATCCGGCGTGCCACGCTGCATCTGGACTGACGCAACGTAATGCACCGATGTATGGAAAGCCTGGCCACGCGTATGTCTACCGCAACTATGGTGTGCACTATTTGCTCAACGTCGTTACTGAGTCGATAGGGTGTCCCGCCGCGGTGCTAGTTCGGGCTGTAGAGCCACTTGCTGGTGAAGCATTGATGCGTCGCCGTCGTCAAGGTTCAAAGTCGACTCGTATAGCCAGACTAGAAACTACGGACCTTTGTCGAGGGCCGGGGAATGTTTCGCGGTCATTTGGGGTAACCCTTCGGCACAATAGAATTGATATGTGTGCAGAAGGTTTGTACATTCAAGATCCTGGTCGTTTTCTTGGTGCGATTGGCTGGAGTTCAAGAATTGGGATCAGTGCCGCGACGGAGCGACGCTGGCGCGTTTTCTCGTTGCAGAGTAGAGCCGTGTCTGGCCCAAGATATCTAAATTGTTGCGACTAAAGGGTGCTCATTATGAAGGCTATCGTGGTTGGGGCCGCGCTCGTTCAACGATGATGCGAAGTTCGATCGGCCGTCCGTAGCGGAGTAGGCCAAGTGTTATGGTGGAGTCGATCTCAGCATCGGAGATTAGTCGTGCAAATGCTGCAACGTCGTCTACCGACTGGCCGTCTATAGAACGAATAACATCGCCGGGTTCAACGCCAGAAATGGCAGCAGCCGATTGACCATGGATCTGCCAAACGACGACGCCACGGGTGTCAGGTGCATCCACTTCTCTCGCTAGTTGTGGTGTCAGAGGGCGAACATCGACCCAGCCGAGCGACCCTCGACGGACTTCGCCGTAATCGGACAGCTCCTCCATGACGCGACGAGCAAGGTTGCTCGGAACAGCAAAACCAACGCCTTGATAACCGCCACTATCGCTATAGATAGCAGTATTTATACCGACAAGTTCACCGCTAGCATTGATTAAGGCGCCACCGGAGTTCCCCGGATTTATCGCTGCATCTGTCTGAATAAAGTCCTCGTAACGTGCGACTCCAAGATTGTCCCTACCAACGGCGCTCACGATGCCCAGCGTGACGGTTTGACTTAATTGGAAGGGGTTTCCAATAGCAAGAACCCACTGCGCAATGCGCAGAGTCGAGGAATCTCCCCACGGTACGGTTGGTAATTCATTCGCTTCAATTTTTAGTAATGCAATGTCAGTCGATTCATCACGACCAACGACTACTGCTTCGTAATCGCGTTCGTCTGCCAAGGTTACCGTGACGCCTCTTGAGTTGCGTCCGACGACGTGGGCGTTGGTGAGAATGTAACCGTTCGACGCAACGATGACACCTGATCCAAGACTTGGCTGTTCCCGATATCCAGACATCCCTGGAGAATCGCCAAAAAAGTATCTAAAGAACGGGTCATTGTTGAATGGAGAGCGTTGTCGGATAACCTGTCTCGAGGAAATATTTGTGACTGCCTTTACGGTTCGCTCTGCGATGTCACTAAAGTTTGGTCGATCTGTCGAAAGATTGACTGGCTGTTCCGAGACTTTCGGTTTTTGCGGCTGTTGGGAGATTATGCCCTGTTGGACTGGTGTGTTGGACGGAAATTCTATTGATGAATTTGCTTCACTGGTTGAAGCTGTACGCAGCGAACCAGTGAGAACTATTCCAGCAATGATTCCGGCTGTCAGGACGAGAAATGCGATGGCGATTGACGAGGCGCGCATGAACATAGATAGTTCGTAAATTACTTCCAATATATATTATCGGCGAAGGCACCGAGCTATTTTGAATTGGTTATTTCGACATATTAACTAGCATTTTGGATCTTACCTATGGAATCAGTCCAAGCAACACGTCTCCGCAAGGGGATGCTAATAAAAATGAAAGGCGTGCTATACCGCGTTCTCGATCTTAACCACGTTACGCCAGGGAAAGGGCGTGGTTTTGTTCAGGCCAAGATGAGGAATGTGCGATCTGGCACGCTAATGGATCACAAGTTTGCTTCTGGTGACTCTGTTGAACGAGTGATACTCGACTCAAGCGAGATGCAGTTTCTTTACTCCGACAGCGGTGGATATCACTTTATGGATACGGAGACCTACGAGCAAACGCATTTAACGGTCGACACCTTAGGTGAGTCAGTTAAGTATCTACTCGCTGATGCAACAATTATTGTTGAGTCTTTTGAAGGCGAGCCTATTGGAATTGAATTACCACTTACCGTTGACCTTACAGTTCAAGAAACTGCGCCGGCGATCAAAGGGGCTACTGCCAATGCGCAACTTAAACCGGCGACGCTTGAGACCGGTCTCGTTGTGCAGGTTCCACCATTTGTTGCTAACGGCGACCGAGTCAGAGTGAATACAGAGACTGGTGAGTATCAGTCAAGGGTGTAGGTGAATTGCTTGAAAACATGTACGGACTGACTGTGGGTTACTTTGAGGTGTCTTCAACGGTGGGTGTCGTGCTATTTGCACTGGGGATCGGATTTCTAATTGCGAACCTGCGCATCTTTTGGCAGTTTTTTTGTTATTTCCGATTACGCTCGACTGCATTAGTGACGTGGCCAGGTGAAAAGCCACCTTTTTACGGTTGGCTTCTAGCTTTTGGTGTGGTTGCCGGAGTGTTGGTCTTCATTAAGCTCGTTGTTCAGCAGCAACCGCCTATTCGGGCTCTTGGTGAAGGAATGATGCTTGTTTACTACGCGTACGCGCTGCCGCTAAAGCAGCGCATTGGACGAGGGCTGTATGCAAGCGGTATCTGGTGTGATGGCGGTTTTGTGGCTTATCAGACTATTGGCGGCCTAAGTTGGCGAGAGGATTCCCAGATCACTCTCATGATCATCAATCGCGTCCGAGGTCTTGCCTCGTCATTAACGGTACCTCAAATTTATTACGGGGAGGTACGTCGACTTTTGCGAGATAAGATCGCGACTCATGACATACCTTTTTTTGGCAAAACATTCGATCTTGGCACCGACGAGAGAGAATTCATATAACGCCACAGGTCGCTGTGCGAAGATCTCTTATTCTGAAAAGAAATCAGAAATGATTCCAATAAGACCAGGGCCGCTAGCGGTTGGGTCATTCAACCAGGTGGGTGGCGTCAGCCAGACAAAAGCCAGGATCGCAATTACCATGAGATCGTACTGCCATGTTGCTCGATCGAATGTCCAAAAAAGCGCGTGCCAAATCATGCGCAGTGGTAGGGTCAGAATGTCAGACAATGTCATGTCGACAGCCTCGGTTCGTCTGAATGAAGTTCACGCCAAGTGAAATAGATTCGGTCGAGTACTGTTAATACCGACAACACTAGAATTACCCAAAGAACAGCGGCCATTCGATTGGTAAATGCCCCGATCATAAAGAGAACGATACGTTCGGGTCGTTCCATGAATCCAACTTTACATTGAGAAATGATGGACTCTGCGCGCGCGCGTGTGTAGCTCGTCATAATAGAGAACATTAAGGTTAGCGCGGTGATCAAAACATAGTCGGGGCGGTCGAGTGATGCATACAGGTAGATAAGTCCAATTAGGAGAAAAAGGTCTGAGAAGCGGTCCATGACCGAGTCCCAAAATCCCCCAAATTCCGAACTGAGATTCAGTTCATCTGCTACTTTCCCGTCAATAAAATCAAAGATATTAGCCAGTAACATGATGAATCCAGCTATCCAGAACTTTCCAAATGCCAATGACCAACCAGCCCAGGCGTTGATAACGACACCGGTCAGGGTGAGGATATTAGGGTGAATACGCAGTGCGACACACATGGCGATGATTGCCCGAAGTGGAAACATGCATACTGTCCCTATCGTTCCAGTAAATGTCATCGACCTTGATTTATCCTTAAAACTATGGCCATTCAAAACCTTCGGGGTGAGATCGCCAAACTCCCGGAGCAGCCAGGAGTGTACCTGTACTTTAATTGTGATGGGGACACGATTTACATTGGGAAAGCAAGGGTGCTGCGAGACCGGGTCCGGAGCTATCTGAGTGCGTATGGTAAACATGCGAAGACCAATGCCCTGCTTAAAGAGGTCGCCCGGCTTGAGGTGATTGTCACTGACTCGGTCGCAGAAGCGCTGGCGCTGGAAAATAACTTAATAAAACAGCGTAGGCCTCGTTACAACATCCTCCTTCGAGACGACAAAAATTATCCGTACTTACAGTTGTCAATGGCGGAGGATTTCCCGCGTGTACTTGTTGCGAGAGAAGTGAAGCGAGACGGCAATTACTATGCGGGGCCATTTATGCCGACAAGATTAGCTCGGAAGACGATGGCATTGACGCATCGTCTTTTTGGGATACGTTCTTGCAACGAAGTGATTACCGGCCGGCGAGACCGGCCGTGTCTTGAGTACGACATTAAGCGTTGCGTGGCACCTTGCGTATCAGAAATATGTTCTCAGGATCAGTACAAGGAAGCCGTTGATCAAACGCGCCTTTTTCTTGAAGGACGTACCGACGAAGTAGTTGGCCGCTTACGGACGCAGATGCAAGACGCGTCAGATGAAGAATTCTACGAACGTGCGGCTCACTATCGAGATGCTATCGGTACGGTAGAAATGCTACAGAATCGTCAACAGAAAATGGCGACGACTCAGTTGAATAATCGCGATGCGTTTGGAATAAAACTTGGTTCTCAAGGAACGGTCGTGCAGGTGTTCCAGGTGCGGAATGGACGTGTGGTTGAGCGGATTGAACTTGTTGCGGATGAAGTTGCCATGGCGACAGAACAAGAGTCTGACATTGTTCAGACGGCAGTCCAGCAGTTCTACTCGGTTCATGAGGTTCCGGCCGAGGTGCACGTGCCGGTTGATGTCAATCTTCACGATCGTGAGGCCATCGAAACGTTTTTGACATCTCGTGCGGGTCGACGAGTCAAGGTGTTTCAACCCAAAAGAGGTGACAAGCGAGGGTTGCTTGACCTTGCCATTCGTAATGCTGAACTTTCTTATGGTTCTCGTTATAGCGAAGAAACGTCAGTGGATCAGGCTGCGTTGGAGGAACTTCAGACCGTATTAGCGTTGCCGATATTGCCGCATCGAGTCGAGTGTTTTGATATTTCAACAATTCAGGGGCGAGATACGGTCGGTTCGATGGTTGTTTGTGACGATGGGCGAATGCGACGAAGTGAATATCGAAAGTATCGGGTACGTGGGCTTGAGTTTCTTGACCGGAAATTGTCAGATAGATCGATTCGCGACGGGATAGAACGTGATGTTGTTGGAGAAGGGGATGGGAAGGCTCCAAAGCCGGATGACTTTGCTGCTATGGAAGAAGTCGTGTTTCGTCGATATCGTCGATTGCTTGATGAAGGAGGGCCTTTTCCTGATCTCGTGGTGATTGATGGAGGAAAAGGACAGTTAACAGCGGCGTACCGAGCGTTTGAAAAGTTAGGGTTGGCGAATCTTGTAGCAGTAGGAATTGCGAAGAAGCAAGAGGCGCTATACGCGAGGACGGTGTTAGAACCTATTCTTCTGCCCCGGCACAGTCCAGCGCTTCAGCTGATACAGCGTGCGCGTGACGAAGCTCACCGCTTTGCACTTGCCTATCACCGTCGTGCAAGAACGAAGCGGAATCTGCAATCTGAGATTGAGCGGATTCCTGGAATAGGAGCTAGGCGTCGTAAAGCATTACTCAAGAAATTCGGCAGCGTAACAAATATTCGCCGAGCATCCCGAGAGGAGCTCCAGCCAGTTATTGGCGGAAAGTTAGCTGATGTCTTGATTGAGTATTTTGCGAAGCTTGCAACGAAGCGTTCTTGATTCATAGAAGAACGGCCAGTTCGCTTGCCGCTGAGCTGTTGCTACCGTATCCTTAGTAGCTGTTGGATGCGATATCGGGCAACGCCTCGTTGTTCTTTTTTTTCTTAGATCTCTCTTTCGCTAAAAACGAGTCGTGTCATTTGTTGACAGCTACTCGACTTGGTTCTTCTGCAGCTAAGTATTTAGATTTCCCCGCGTTGAATCCAACGGGTCATATTAATTCCAGTAGCACGGTAGTCGTTTTCCCAGGTGGCAATTGCCACACTCAGTGCGCTGAGCATGGAGTTCCATTGTATTTTCTGATAGTTAATATTTGGAGCTGTCGAGCTGCGGTTCTTCAATATAAGTTGTGAATATGAGTATTAGCCCACCGAAACCGCGCGTTGTGTCAGGGATGCGTCCTACCGGAAAACTTCATTTGGGGCATTTGGTCGGTGCGCTTAGTAAATGGACAGAGCTCCAGTCTGATTATGATTGCATGTATTTCGTAGCGGACTGGCATGCTTTGACCAGTGATTATTCCGATACGGGACAGGTGACGAAAAATGCTTACGACAATGTAGCGGACTGGATCGCTGCGGGTATAGATCCTGAACGCTGCACATTGTTTGTCCAGTCGCTTGTTCCTGAACATGCAGAGCTTTACTTGTTATTACAGATGGTCGTGCCTATCCCATGGTTGGAACGTGTTCCGACTTATAAAGAACAGATTGACCAGATGGCAGAACGGGATCTGTCTTCGATAGGGTTTCTTGGGTACCCGTTACTTCAAGCAGCGGATGTCGTGGTTTATCGCGCGCAGTATGTGCCAGTGGGTGATGATCAGGTGCCACATTTGGAACTGACGCGGGAAGTTGTTCGTCGGTTTCATCAATTTTTTGGAGAGGTGTTTGTAGAGCCACAGCCATTATTGGCGACAGTCCCAAGGTTGCCTGGGCTCGATAACCGAAAGATGTCCAAGAGTTATGGCAATACGATTGATTTGTCAGATGATGATTCGACGGTGCGGAAAAAAGTCATGCAAATGTACACTGACCCGAAGCGTGTCCGGGCGGATATCCCTGGGACTGTTGAAGGGAACCCTCTTTTTATTTACCACGATGCTTTTAACTCTGACCTGGCTCAAGTAGAAGATTTTAAGACGAGATACCGAGCTGGCACAGTTGGAGACGTAGAGGTTAAGAAGTCACTGGTTGACGCGATTAATATGCATCTTGAGCCTATGCGTGAGCGACGAAGAGAAATCCTGAGTCAACCTGGCCGGATTCGTGAAATTCTTTACGATGGTTCAGCGAAAGCCAGGCGTCTGGCTCAAGAGACGATGGCTGAGGTACGTGAGGCCGTCAAATTGATATATGAGTGAGCGGGTTAGCTAGCTCTCGATGTGATGCTATGGTGCTTTTAGTTCTTTGGAGAGCGTGAAATGGCCGACGAAGAACGAGTTAATGACATGAAACCGGTGTTAGGTGAAGTCGAGATCCCGTCTAATTTTGAGTCAATTTTGCCCGATTATCCTTTCAAGGTTGCTGATTTCAAAGGTCCGCTCGACCTTTTGATTTACCTGATCAAAAAGAACCAGGTGAATATTTATGACATTCCCATTGTTCTTATTACGAACCAATATCTTGACTATCTTGAGTTGATGCGGGAGCTCAACCTCGACGTAGCTGGAGAGTTTCTCGTAATGTCAGCGACTCTTATTCACATTAAGTCTCGGACGCTTGTTCCAAGGCTTGAGACTGAGTCGGCTGATGAGCTTGACGAAGAAGACCCACGTGATGCACTTGTGAAGCGACTCGTTGAACATCAACGATTCAAAATGGCGGCTGAGCTACTTCACGAGCGAGAAACGGTTCGTAGCGCGCAATGGACACGTCCAGAAGGCCTTGTTGAAGAAATCTCTGGCGAACCTTTTGAACGAGAGCTTGAGGTTGATTTATTTAGCCTGTTACAGGCTTTCCAGTCAGTGTTGTCAAGGTCTCGTGAGCAACCTACGGTCCAACTACCCGCGGAAGTTGTTCCGATTGAGACTCGGATTCAAGAACTCATCGAACAATTAGCCTCAGGGGGGGCGTGTGGATTCGATGAGTTGTTTCCGGATGCATCGTCGCGCCAGGAACTTATTACGACCTTCCTGGCAGTACTCGAAATGATCCGCCTTAAGTTGATTCGTGTTTTTCAACAAGGAGCATGTGGACCCATTCGGGTTTATGCTCGGACGCGTTCTAATGATGACTCTCGTCCATTTGGGACATCTAGTCTCGATGAATCGTCGATCAGAGAGACTACTGAACAAGAGGGTGAAGGCTCGTGACTGTAGGCGAGGACTTTGACGAACTTAAATCTATCATCGAGTCGTTGATATTTGCGTCCCCGGATCCTGTTTCGCTAAAGGTAATTGTCAAAACAATTGATAGCGAACCTCCTGAGCATGTCGCAGAAGCTTTGGCGAGTGTTTGCCAGGAATGGAAAGACCGCTCGGGTGGATTGCAGCTTGTGGAAGTCGCGGGTGGGTATCAGATTGTCACAAAACCAGAATTACACGAATGGGTGCGTCGACTATTTCATGAACATTCAAAGCAAAGACTTTCTATTCCTGCGTTGGAAACGCTGGCGGTTGTCGCTTACCGTCAACCGGTAACCGGACCTGAGATCACAGAGATTAGAGGGGTTAATACTTCGGGTGTGCTAGGCACTTTAGTTGAGAGACGCTTGGTGAAGGTTATTGGAAGGAGGGCGGTCATAGGGCGTCCGTTTCTTTATGCAACGACGCGAGAGTTTCTCGATCGCTTTGGCCTTAAAGATCTTGAGGATTTACCCAAGGTTGAAGATATGGCGGAGGCTCTCGGTATGGAAGTGCCAACCATGCTTACGGAAGTCCATCCAACGGAAGAGATCCTTCCATTTGAGACTGAGTCGGAACCAGCCTCTTCTGAGCCAGACGACACAGAAAAAGTGCACTGAGAATGTAACAGCAAACGGGCCCTGTGGGCGTATTTATAGATCTAGGTTGGTTTTAATGAGAGAGATGGCGGCGAAAGAATCACAATCGATTCGTCTCCAGAAAGTATTGTCAGCGGCAGGCGTCGCGTCGCGGCGTGCAGCCGAGAAGCTTATTGTAGATGGTCGCGTTACGCTAAATGGTGTAACGGTGCGCAAGCTGGGTATTTGTGCTGATCCTCAGAGCGATGACATACGAGTTGATGGACGAAGAGTGGCTCGCCCGGGCCCAAGACGCTACTTGCTTGTGCATAAACCTCGGGGTGTTGTGACGACTCGCCGCGATCCTCAGCGCCGGAAAACTGTTATTGATCTAGTTCCTCGTTTGGCTGAGTATGTTTATCCGGTAGGTCGCCTAGATTACGATTCTGAAGGACTATTATTGTTAACAAATGACGGTGAGATGGCTTCTCTATTAACTCATCCGAGTCACGGTGTTTCACGGGTCTACGAAGCTACTGTTCGTGGTTGTCCGACGGATCAGCAATTACGTAGGATTGCCAGGGGCATGCGTCTTGACGGGCGGAAGACCGTGCCGGCTGAAGTACGGCGTATTAGTAGCCGGCGAACATCTCTTAATACTGACCGAGCCTATATACAGATTGTCCTTCGGGAGGGGAGAAATCGCCAGGTTCGGCGAATGTTTGAAAGTATTGGCCATCCGGTCGTTCGTTTGGTCCGCACTTCGATTGGGCCGTTACGGCTCCGAGGCCTTAAATCAGGCCAGTCACGAGATTTATCTAAAGAAGAGCTGAGTGCATTACGTGGTGTTCTGAATCACGTTTCCAAAGTAAATATTGATGATAACTAAGAATGACTGATGCAGTGGTAATCGCAATTGACGGTCCTTCTGGAGCAGGGAAGGGAACGGTGGCACGGCAACTTGCTTCCGTATTCAATTGTCAACATATTGACACGGGTGCTATGTATCGGGCCGTAGCGTGGAGAGCTATTCAAGACGGATGTTCTTTTGATGATGAGGTCGCCCTTGCGAATATAGCTGAGAACGCCTACTTTGATTTTAGTGGTGCAAAGGTTGCTATGGATGGGCATGACGTGACCGATTTGATCAGAACTCCAGAAATGGATGCTGCGGCAGCCAGGGTAGCAAGATTGTCAAAGGTTCGAGCAGCGCTTGTAAGACGGCAGCGCGCATTGGCTGATGGAGGGCGTGTTGTTATGGAGGGTAGAGATATCGGGACGTCTGTGTTTCCGGATGCCGAAGTGAAAATTTACCTCGATGCGTCGCCCGAAGAGCGGGCGGCAAGACGTGCGCACGACCCGGCGCACCGACTGCCAAGTAATGTGTGCTTGGAGGAAGTCGCTGATGCCCTCAAAGCGCGAGATCATTTGGACCGCACTCGCGCTGCGTCTCCTCTTAAACAAGCGCCAGATGCGGTGCTTGTTGAGACCACGGGTACTCCGGTGGATGAAGTAATTGAACAGGTGGTTCGTATTGTGAGTCGGAAGTTGGATTTATAGATATGGACGCGGCCTTTCCGTGTCGTGCGTCCCCATTTTTGCAATCCTGTCCAGCGATCGATTCATTAGTGGTCACTTTATAAATTTCCATTCATAAATATTTCTATTGGGTTGAAGTTGCCTGGGTCTGTACCGAACTTCAACATGCTACTGATTGTTCTTCCGGATACGCTGATTGTGCTGTTGGTTCAATTTTAGCTTTCAATCAATATGGGGAAGGTCTGACGTGGCAATTTCTACCAGTTTTGCTTGGAGGGAGCACCTGTCCAGGCATGCTGTTACGGCTTTTACAGGATTGACCTTACGTCGTTAAGTAGCATATAGTCCTATGCTTACCGCCAATCTAGAGTTGGTGAACGCGTCGTTAAATTCGACGCGATAAGGGTGGCGCGCGTCCATTTTTTGAGATGGGCTGCTGCGAGGAGGACCGGCAGAGAATGACCGATGTAAATGAAGCGGCAACTGGCGATACTGCTGAAACGGTAGTGCCTAGACTAGCTGACGCCAAGCCTGCTTTTGGTGGTGTTACCGTGCTTGAACGTGAAGAAGAGCCCCGAGACCCGGCAGAGCACGCCCGTCTCCTAGAGCTTTACGCTAGTAGTTTTAAGAATATTGCTGAAGGTGAAGTTATTAAGGGAACGGTTCTTAAGGTTTCTGATTCTGAGGTCGTTGTAGACGTTGGTTATAAGTCCGAAGGGATTATTGCTCTTTCTGAGTTTTACGACGAGACCGGCGAGGCGCCCATCCATCCTGGTGATTTAGTCGACGTACTTCTTGAACGTACGGAAGACCGTGAAGGCCATATCGTGCTGTCGCGCGAAAAAGCCGAAAAAATGAAGATTTGGGATGATGTCGAAAAGGCCTATTCCGAGCGAAAGGTTGTTATCGGTCGTGTGATCGAGCGCATTAAAGGCGGGTTAGCTGTAGATATCGGCGTGAGAGCGTTTCTGCCAGGGTCACAGATCGATGTTCGACCTGTTAGAAACCTCGATTCTTTGCGTGGCCAAGAGCTACGCATGCGAGTCATCAAGGTTAACAAGAAGCGCGGAAACATCGTTCTCTCACGAAAGGCTTTGCTTGAGGAAGAGAACGCAGAAAAGAAAAAGGATACTCTCGCAAACCTGACAGAGGGCAAGGTTATGCAGGGGGTTGTCAAGAACATCACAGACTACGGCGCGTTTATTGACCTTGGTGGCATCGATGGATTGTTGCATGTAACCGATATGTCATGGGGGAGGGCACAACACCCTTCTGAACTACTGAACGTTAATGACGATGTCGAAGTGGTTGTTCTTAAATATGACCCTGCTACCGAAAGAGTATCTCTGGGATACAAGCAGTTGCATGATGACCCATGGATCTCTGCTACTGATCGTTATCCAGTCGGGCAGCGTCTTTCAGGAAAAGTTGTCAGCCTAACGGACTATGGTGCATTCATAGAACTTGAACCGGGTGTCGAAGGCTTGATTCATGTTTCTGAAATGTCGTGGAGTAAACGGATCAAGCATCCGTCTAAATTGCTTAACGTAGGAGATGCAGTAGAGTCCATGGTTTTAGGTGTGGACGCTTCCTCGCGGAGAATTTCACTTGGTCTGAAGCAAACGGAAAGTAATCCCTGGCAGGAACTGGAGGATAAGTATCCGGTTGGCACAAAGCTTACAGGGACAGTTCGTAATTTAACTGAATTTGGTGCTTTTGTTGAGATTGATGAAGGCATTGACGGATTGATTCATATTTCAGATATGTCATGGAGCAAGCGTCTGAAGCACCCGTCTGAAGTGTTGGAAAAGGGTGATGAAGTTGAGGCGATGGTTCTCAATATTGATTCGGAAAACCAGCGTTTGTCGCTTGGCTTGAAGCAACTAGCTACGGATATTTGGGACGATTTCTTTTCGAATACGAAAGTCGGGGATGTTGTTGAAGGAAAGATTGTTCGGATAACGAATTTCGGCGCTTTCGTTGAACTGGGTGAAGGGATTGAAGGTTTGATTCACGTTTCCGAGTTCGAGAATCAAACTGGCACTGACGATGCTGGACTCAAGGTGGATGAGACTATCAAGATGCGCGTCATTAAACTGAGTCCAGAAGACAGGAAGATTGGTCTCAGTATTCGTGCGTTAACTACTGACAACTTTGAAACTGATTGGCAGAGTTATGCTGGTAGTGATTCGCCCGAAGTCACTCTCGGCGACCACTTCAAGCAGCAGACTTCGTCTGAGTAAGTAGGTCGTCGAGTCTTCGCAAGGGGGGGGGCCGTGGCTGGAGACAGCATGACCAAAGCAGCGCTTGTTGAAGAGGTTGCTCGCGTAGCCGATTTAACCAAGAAGCATTCTGAGGTTATTGTCGACGCTGTTGTTCAGAGTATTATCGATGCCCTTCATAGAGGCGAGAAAATCGAACTTCGTGGTTTTGGCAGTTTTCGATTGCGTCGTCGTGAGCCACGCAAAGGGCGAAATCCAAAGACAGGTGATCGTGTAGACGTTCCTTCCAAGCGGGTGCCTTACTTTAAACCTGGCAAAGAATTGAAAGACCTCATAAACAGTGAAGAGATAGCAACGGTATCTAGCCTTGACCGTGGCGTTGAGTCAGGCAACGGTAGTGTTTCTTCGCTAGACGAAAATTCGTCGGTAGCACCAGAGACGAATTTTCGGCAGTATTGAAGGTATCCCCCCCCCAAAGAGAAAGGTTTAGAGGCGGAGAGGCCTGATGGAGCGGCTCTGGACCCCTTGGAGACTAGAATACGTGACCGGTGCTGCGAGCAATGAGGCTGCAGAGTGTGTTTTCTGTGAGGCATGCGGTGAGGATGCGTCGGCACCACTTCTCTTGTATCGCGGAGCGTGCGTGTTTGTCATTCTTAATAAATATCCATATAACAACGGCCATCTGATGGTTGTGCCATTCCGGCACATCGGGAGAATGGCCGATGCCAATTCTGAAGAACTTGGCGAACTTATTCGCTTAGTACGAATTTCTGAGATGGTGCTTACCGAGGCTTACCAGGCTCATGGCATAAACGTCGGTATGAATCTTGGACGGTCGGCGGGGGCCGGCGTGCCTGGCCACATGCACGTTCATCTTGTACCGCGCTGGCAGGGAGATACGAACTTTATGTCAGTTGTGGGTAACACACGGGTGGTACCGGAAGAGCTTGCAGATAGTGTCAACCGGTTGAAACCAATTTTTCAAAAGCTAGTTGCCGCAGGGTAATCCAGGAAAATAACAACACTCAGATTTCCTGGCCGCGATTTGGTTTTTGTCGCGCCAGAGTGAATCGGAATTACTAGGTTCTCCTTGTTCCGATACACTGGGCACCGGCGTTTCTTTGATTACTTTGTGGTGACAATCTATAGCGGCGTTCAGGGAGATGTCTTAAGAAGTTGTTTGGCGATAGTTTGTAATTGAAGATTTGATGTGCCTTCGTATATTTGTCCTATTTTTGCATCCCGGTACAACTTTTCTACGGGATAGTCCTTTGTATAACCGACGCCACCCAGTAGCTGTACCGCGAGTGACGTGACGCGCTCAGCGACCTGCGACGTGAAAAGCTTCGCCATCGCGGCTTCGGTGAGAAATGCTTTGTTTGTGTCGTGTAAACGGGCCGCATTGTAAGTCATTAGGCGAGCGGCGTTCAGCTCCGTGGCAGCCTGCGCGAGTTGAAATTGGACAGCTTGAAAGTTTGACAGCGATTTTCCAAATTGCTGCCTTTCCTGTGTATACGACAACGCGTGGTCCAGTGCGCCTTGGGTGAGTCCTACCATTTGGGCAGCAATACCGATACGTCCTTCGTTTAGTGTCTCGATAGCTACTTTGTAACCTTCGCCAGGCTTTCCCAGAACATTTGATGCCGACACACGACAGTCATCCAGAACAACCTCGCAGGTGCTGCTTGCCCGAATGCCGAGCTTGTCTTCTTTTTTACCGATCGAAAGCCCTGGTGCCGACCGTTCGACAAGAAATGCCGTGATTCCACGGTGTCCAGATTTTGGATTTTCATTTGCAAAAATGATAAATATTTCGGCCTCGAGTGCATTGGTGATCCACGTCTTTTGTCCCGTAAGAATGTAAGTGTCTCCGTCACGTGTTGCCCGACTACTTAAAGAGAATGCGTCGCTGCCTGACCCTGCTTCGGACAGTGCATATGCACCGACCGCTTTTGACGCTAGTAGCGGTAAGAAATATTTTTGAATGTCTTCTGATCCCCAGCGTTTAATCGCGTTAACAACGAGCGTGTTTTGGACATCAACCACGACAGCGACCGCTGGGTCGACCCGAGCGAGTTCTTCCACCGCGAGTATGGAGAGGAAAAAATAGCCGTTGGCGCCACCATAATGTTCCGGTATTTCAATTCCCATAAGTCCAAGAGAGAACAATTGATCGATAAGACTGCGTGGAATCGATGCCGATTCGTCCATTTCTCGGACTAATGGGGAAATCTCCTTTTTGGCAAATGCTTGTACATTTGCTTTTAATAATTGTTCTTCTTCGGACAGATTTGTTAGCGGTAGATTGTGCAGATTTACATCAGACATATGACGTCAGTTTTCCCATCAAGCGATGTTATCATTGAGACTGTATACGCCTACCTTTTTGGAACCGTATGACTCGACAATGGATCATTGTTGGTTTGGTGCTGAGCGTGCTGTTTGTGGCAAGTGGAGATGCCAGACAGCAGCAACCGCCTGATCAGGATACCGAAATCGCCACGACTACTTCCGATGGCGACATTACCGACGACGTTTCGCTTGTGCCAGGTGAGACGCTTGAGAATCCTGACCAACAGGCGCCTATTTTTCGTAGTGGGATCAACTATGTTCGAGTGGATGCCACGGTAACGGACCAAGAAGGCAATTCTGTTCTTGATCTTGCAGCGGATGACTTTGAGATATATGAAGACGGGATCAAGCAAGAGATCGATTCTTTTCAACTTGTCCAGGTCGATCAGCTTCCCTCCTTGGAGGAGTCCCCACTTGTCGAGATTGGTCGTCGACGGTCTGATCAGGAGCGGGCGGCTTCTCAGGCAGATGTTCGCGTGTTTGTTATTTTTCTTGATGACTATCATGTAAGACAGGGCAATAGTTTTCGTGCACGTCAGTTACTCGTCGAATTTCTTGAGAATAGCCTGATACCGACTGACCTCGTGGGGGTCATGTTTCCACTTATGCCGTTAGAAGCGGTTCGGCTGACACGAAATCATCAGGCTGTGATCAACGCTATTGATTCGTTTGAAGGTGTCAAATATAGATATGACGTTCGCAATCAATTTGAGTCGGCTTACAACCATTACCCAACTGAAATTGTTGAACGAATGAGAAATGACGTTTCATTGTCGGCGCTCAAGGGCCTAATGATTTACCTCGGATCCATGCGTGAGGGACGCAAGTCCGTACTTCTTGTTAGCGAAGGCTACTCGAATTATGTGCCACCTCAGATGCGTGCAATGAATGCGACGACGGGAGTTGACCCGGCCATGAATCCGGCCAGGTACGATCCATTCGCGGGCAACGGTTCAATGGAAGAAGTAGCGTCGTTTTTTCAGCAAGATGAGGTTATTAGTGATTTGCGGCGGGTATTTCAGACAGCGACGCGTTTTAATACGTCTATTTATACCCTCGACCCCAGAGGGTTAGCGGTTCAAGAGTTTGATGTGAGTGGTCCAACGATCGCTTTACAGACGGACGCGCGTCAGTTGCGTCGAACGCAGGACACATTGAGGATTTTGTCAGAAGAGACCGACGGACGCGCCATCATTAATCAGAATGATTTTGGTCCCGGACTGCAGCAAATGCTCGACGATTCAAATGCCTATTACCTGCTTGGTTACAACTCTACGTTACAAGCGACCGATGGTGAATTTCATGAGATCGAAGTCCGTGTGGGTAGGCCACAGGTTAATTTGCGGGCACGGAAAGGGTACTGGGCGATTACGGAGCTCGATATTCAACGTTCGTTGAGAGCTGCGAGTGATGAGCCTCCCCGGGCAGTTGATGTTGCACTGGGTGCATTGTCAGAACAGCGCCGAGGGCAACTTGTCAGAACGTGGTTTGGAAGTTCCCGGGCTGACAATGGAAAGACGCGCATAACTTTTGTGTGGGAACCGGTGTTAGAGAGAGGACGACGCAGTGCTCAGGCGTCCAGGGTTTTGGTTACCGCAATGGGAAACAACGGCGATGCGTATTTTCGTGGACGGGTTCCTGAGTCGGTGGGGCCAGGTCGAGGTACGACGGGAGATCGGAATACAGCGAGTGGTTCTTCTGAAGGCGCATCTTTAGAGTTTGAGGCTGATCCAGGAGTAATGCAGATCAGTCTTGCAATTGAAGGAGATGCTGGAGAGGTGCTCGACCGGGACCGTAATGAGATTTCTGTGCCTGATTTTACGGCACCTGAAATTGTATTTAGTACGCCGTCCTTCATACGTGCACGTAATGCATTGGAATATCGAGAACTATCAGAAGATTGGACAATCCCGCCAACTGCTTCACGGAATTTTCGCCGAACGGATTACTTAATGGTTCGATTTAATGCCTATGCGCCAGGTGACCTAGTGCCAGAAGTTCACGCGCAATTATTGAATCGACGCGGTGATGTGATGTTTCCGTTAACACTGAGGCCAGCATCAGATGGACAGCCATACCAGGTTGAATTCCTTCCGTCATTTCTCGCTCCTGGCGAATACCTCATCGAGTTGACGGCTGAAACGCCAGAGAGCGAAGCAATAGAGCTTCTAGCGTTTCGCTTAGGTGCCTAAAGTACGTGCATGGATTTTCCGAAGAAAAACAATAGTACTGTCGGTCTCGGTGTGGACGCTTCTGAAGATGCTAATCGTAAGTATCTATACAGTGCGCATGATTTGACTGGTATTACATACGGCGAGGATTTAAATGATCCTGGTTCATTTCCCTTTACCCGTGGCATTCACACCACTGGGTATGGTGAAAAGCTTTGGACGATGCGCCAGTTTTCTGGTTTTGGAACGCCAGAGGAAACGAATCGTCGGTATCACGAATTACTGGAAGCAGGTGGAACAGGTCTGAGTGTGGCATTCGATTTACCCACTCTAATGGGGCGAGATCCTGACCATGACCTTTCAATTGGTGAGGTCGGAAGATGTGGCGTCAGCGTGTCAAGTGTGGCCGACATGCGGAGATTATTCAACGATATCTCACTCGAACAGATAACGACCTCGATGACGATTAACTCGCCAGCCGCAATGCTGATGGCGATGTATCTCGTCGTCGCAGAAGAACAAGGGACTGATTGGGCAAAACTTTCTGGGACTATTCAGAACGACATTCTCAAAGAATATATTGCTCAGAAAGAGTACATTTATCCGCCTGATCCTTCGATGCGCCTTGTAACGGACGTCGTGGCTTTTTGTGCGAACCATGTGCCTCGCTGGAATACCATTTCCGTTAGCGGGTATCACATTAGAGAGGCTGGATCGACAGCGGCTCAAGAGCTTGCGTTCACTTTGAGTGACGGAATGGAATACGTTCAACATGCAGTCGACTCAGGTCTTGATGTCGACTACATTGCGCCGCGGATTTCTTTTTTCTTTAATGCTCACAATAACTTTTTTGAGGAGATTGCGAAGTATCGAGTCGCCCGGAAAGTGTGGGCGACGGCTATGCGCGATAGATTTGGTGCAAGAGATGAGCGGTCGCACAAATTGCGGTTCCATGCGCAGACATCGGGTGTGACACTTACGGCGCAGCAGCCTTACAACAATGTTGTTCGAACAACATTGCAGGCCTTGGCAGCGGTTTTAGGTGGAGCAAATTCATTGCATATTAATGCGCTTGATGAAGCACTAGCGCTTCCGACCCGTGAGGCGGCGTTGTTAGCATTACGGACGCAGCAAATTCTTGCCTATGAGACCGGCACGCCATCTGTCATCGATCCACTCGGCGGGTCCTACTATATCGAAACATTAACAGCGAAATTGGAAGCCAGTGCGCGTGGATACTTCGAGGAAATTGACCGTCGTGGTGGCATGGTAGCGTCGATTGAAGCTGGTTATCCGCAACGAGAAGTCGCGAACAGTGCTTATCGAGAGCAGCAGGCATTCGATCGGGGTGAGTCGCCACTGGTGGGTGTTAATCAGTATGTTGACGGCGTGCCTTTATCAGTGCCAACGCTTTTGATCGATGATCAGGTGGCGGCGCAACAACTTGAAAGAATTGAAAGTCTTCGAAAGTCACGAAATGAAACGAGTGCCTTTCGTGCGCTTGAGGCTTTAGGTAGGGCGGCCAAAGGCACGGATAATCTTATGCCATTGATTATTGAGGCCGCCCGTACGGAGGCGACACTCGGCGAGATGTGCGACACACTTCGAAATGTGTGGGGAGAATATGAAGAGTCTCCGGCACTTTAGTTGTTCTTGGTGTGTTAGGAATCGAAACTCAGTTGCTGGGGAGGGTACGTGCGACGCATAAGAGTCGTTATCGCAAAGCCAGGGCTTGACGGTCATGATCGCGGTGCAAAGGTGATTGCTCGGTCTTTGCGAGATGCCGGTATGGAGGTTATCTATACGGGTCTTCGTCAGACACCGGAGCAAATTGTGGAGGCAGCGCTGCAAGAAGATGCAGATGTGATCGGTGTGTCGATTTTGTCTGGCGCTCATAATCATATTTGTCCGCGGCTCATGACGTTATTGGCAGAGAAAGAACTTAAAGATATCCTTGTGGTTCTTGGCGGGATTATTCCAGATGCCGATTTGCCTGGACTTCGGGAGATTGGAATTGAAGGCGTGTTTCAACCTGGCACACCGATGCAGGCAATTGTCGATTTTATTCATGCGAATGTTCGACCGGAATAGTTCGAGTCGTGATGACTTGACTGCCGACCAGCGGACAAGTAGCCTCCGACCAAATGCCTCATAAGCTGTTACTTGCAGACGACAGCGTTACCATTCAACGGGTTGTCCAGCTTACGTTCGTCGATGAAGATATCGAGGTCGTGACCGTTGGCGATGGCTCGCAAATTGTTGACGCTATTAGGAAAGAAACTCCAGATATTGTTTTGGTCGACGTGAATATGCCTAACAAGAATGGATATGAAGTGGCGTCCTTTGTTAAGTCAGGAGCGACGCATGATGTGCCTGTCGTATTGCTTGCAGGTGCATTTGAGCCGGTGAATGAAGCTCAAGCTAAGGAAGCTGGATGTGACGGTGTGCTCGTTAAACCTTTTGAACCGAATCAAGTGATTGAAAAAGTAAAAGAACTATTGGATAGCAGGCCATCGGCTGACTCTGCACGGGTAGTCGAGGTGAGTCCCACAGTGCTTCCGGCGGAGTCTGGTTCGTCCTCAGGCAGCTTGGCCCAGACACATGAGATCGACTCCGTTCTTTCGAAGGCATTCAGAAGATATTTGGAAGCAGAAGAAGATCGAAACGGTGAGACTGTAGGTGCGTCGAGTAGTGTGCCGGATCAGCCGGCTAGTTTAGTCACAGACGAAATGCTGGAGTCTCTCCGAGATCAAGTCGTTTCCAGGATGACTGCCTCTATCGTACGAGAGATAACGGCGGATGTCGTATCAGAGGTTGCAGAACGCCTTGTTCGTGCTGAAATTACTCGAATGAAACTCACAACAGATTAGAAAGCGTCCTGGGGTGCGGTTATAGCCGTGCGTACAGTGAATTTGTTTTCCCGCCCGTCCTGATACGATCCCTCAATATGCGTGAGTTATCAAAAGTTTTTGAACACTCTGCGGTTGATCCCAAATGGTATGCCTACTGGGAAAAAATTGGAGCTTTTCGAGCAGACCCTAAATCTGGCCGTCCGCCATTCAGTATGGTTTTGCCTCCCCCGAATGTAACGGGGTGGCTACACATTGGGCATGCACTCAACCAAACGATTCCTGATGTATTGGCGCGTTGGAAGCGGATGTGTGGGTTTGATGTTCTATGGTTGCCTGGTACGGATCATGCGGGGATTGCGACACAAAACGTCGTAGAAAAACAGCTTGCGAAAGAGGGTAAATCACGGCACGACCTTGGCCGTGAGGCTTTTGAAGAGCGAGTTTGGAGTTGGGTTGAAAAGAGTCACAGCACCATTACCAGTCAGATGCGAAAACTTGGTTCGTCTGTTGACTGGTCTCGTGAACGATTCACCTTGGATGATGATCTATCGCGTGCCGTTCGGCGTGTCTTCGTATCGTTGTACGAAGAAGGTCTCATTTATCGTGGCACGTATCTCGTAAGTTGGTGTCCTCGATGTCGAACCGCATTGTCTGACCTGGAAGTTGTCCACAAACCGACGAACGGGTCGCTGTATTACCTTCGCTATCCTCACTCCGCGGGAGCAGGCTTCGTTGTTGTTGCGACTACACGACCGGAAACGATGTTGGGCGATACGGCTGTGGCGGTGCATCCGGACGATGAACGTTACAGTGATCTTGTTGGGAAAACATTGCGGGTACCCCTTATTGGGCGAGAGATCCCTGTCATTGCTGATAGTTTCGTTGACCCTGAATTCGGGACGGGAGCAGTCAAGGTTACTCCGGCTCATGATCCGAATGACTTCCAGATAGGTAATCGCCATAACCTGCCTCAGTTGTCCGTTATTGATGAGGATGGACGGATGTCGAAAGACACTCTGGTATATGCAGGGCAAGACCGGTTCGTCGCACGAAAGGCGATCGTTGCTGCGCTTGAAAATGATGGACTGCTCGATCGTGTTGAAGACCATGAGCATGCCGTCGGACATTGCGAGCGGTGTGGGACCGTCGTAGAACCACTGCTGTCAAAGCAGTGGTTCATTAAAATTGAATCGCTTGCTGACCGGGCAATTGATGCTGTCTCGGATGGCCACACGCAGTTTTTCCCGGATAACTGGACTAAGACGTATAACGAATGGATGGCCAATATTCATGACTGGTGCATTTCGCGTCAGCTATGGTGGGGGCATCGAATTCCTGCTTGGTACTGTGACGCTTGCGGGGAACTTGTCGTTTCTGAATCGACGCCAGAGACGTGTTCATGCGGTGGAGTACTTCGGCAAGAAACTGATGTCCTCGATACGTGGTTTAGCTCTGGTCTGTGGCCATTCAGTACTCTTGGCTGGCCTGACGATACCGCAGATCTTCGTCGTTACTACCCGACGACTGTTCTTATTACAGCGCACGACATCATTTTCTTTTGGGTAGCGAGGATGATGATGCTCGGTTTGTGGTTTCAGCAGGAAGTTCCATTTCGCTCGGTTTACATCACGTCTTTAGTTCGGGATGAGCACGGTCAGAAAATGAGCAAGTCGAAGGGGAACGTAATTGATCCTCTTGAATTGATGAACGATATCGGCGCTGACGCATTTCGTTTTACGCTTGCCGCATTAGCGACCCCTGGCATGGACATTTCGTTGTCTGAGGGGCGGCTTCGCGCGTACCGACAGTTCATAAACAAGCTTTGGAATGTCTCCCGCTTCGTGCTCATGAATATTCCTGATTCAATGGTGGAGCGACCAGAATTACCAGCCGTCTCAACTCTTGATTTAATCCATCGATGGATTTTGCATCGTTGTAGTCAATTGGCAGAAGAGCTTAACGATGCTCTTACTGATTTCCGATTCGATGTCGGCGCAGATCGTCTCTATCATTTCGTCTGGCACGAATATGCTGATTGGTACATCGAGCTAATTAAGCCGGAACTTCAAAACGAAACGGGTTTACGCCACCAAGCCGTGGCCGTGCTTCTCGAGGTTCATGATCGGGTGCTTCGGATGTTGCATCCGTTCGTCCCATTTGTAACTGAGGAGATTTGGCAGGCTCTTCCTCGGCATTCGGAGGCAGGAGTTCTACCTGGTGATTCCGGGCAGACGATCACTCTTGCAGAGTTTCCGAAGTTAGTAGAAGAGTGGAATGATGTTTCTGCTGTTGCCACGATGCAACTCATTCAAGAGGTCGTCACTTCCATTCGAACCGTGCGATCTGAATGGGGTGTTCTACCGTCCCAGAAGATTGCCGCATTTGTACAGGGCGCTACTCTGGAAGTGACGGATACGCTCAAGAGTAATCTTGTTCATGTGACGAGACTTGCAGGGATTAGCTCGGTTGAATTTGATCGAGATATGGTTCGGAGTCCAGATACTGTCAGGCGGATTGTTCGAGATTTTGAAATTCATATTCCACTCGCAGGAATTGTGGATCGCGAGAAGGAAAAAGCCCGTGTGTCTCGCGAGCTAGAAAAAATTGTCCAACAGCGTCAAGGTGTACAAAAACGCCTATCGAACGAATCATTTGTATCTCGTGCTGATCCTGAGGTTGTCCGTGAGACCAGAGAAAAAGCGACTGCGATAGCTCAACGGCAAGAAAAGCTCGAACTAATACTCGAAGAGCTAAGTTCGTTATGACTGCTTCTCTTGAAGCGCTTGGCATTGAATTTTATAGAGACATTGTTCGTGCTGCACTGTGCGAAGATCTCGGTCAGGGTGACAGAACAACAGAGGCGACGATCGCGACAGGCCAGCGGGCTCGTGGAGAACTGCGCACCAAGGAGTGGTGTGTGCTCGCTGGATTGGATATTGCGATTGAGGTGTTTCGCCAGGTTGAGCCAGCAGTGCTCGTCGTTAATAAGAAGTCAGATGGGCACGAGTGTAAAGCCGGTGACTTGATTGTCACTTTGGAAGGGAATGCTGAAGCCTTACTGAAGGCCGAGCGAACTGCTCTTAACTTTATTCAACGATTGACGGGGATTGCTACTGCTGCTCGTCGTTATGTCAAAGCTGCGGCAAGTCGTACAACTATTCTTGATACAAGGAAGACGACCCCGATGTTTCGCGCACTCGAGAAGTATGCGGTACGAGCAGGCGGTGCTGTTAATCATCGTTTTGCACTTGATGATCGTCTCTTAATTAAGGATAACCATATTCGATTAGCTGGTTCAATCTCCACCGCAGTGAACCGCGTCAGGGCGAAATGTCTGGATATGGCTATTGAAGTTGAAGTTCAGAATTTGACAGAAGTTGACGAGGCATTGGAATTAGGTGTTGATACTGTTCTTCTCGACAACATGACGCTGAATGAATTGCGGGAAGCAATTGTACGTTGCCGAGGACGCGCTATGACTGAGGTATCCGGTGGCGTTACCCTTGATCGAATTGATGCGTTAGCCGCGCTTCAGCCCACGTATATTTCCGTTGGGTTTCTCACTCATTCGGCCGCAGCGGTCGATATGAGCCTAGATATAAGGTCGATGCCGTGAGTAGTACATCATTGCCTGATGATCTAGCGGTAGCGTGCGCCGCGCGTACAGAGCTTAACAAGTGTGTGTTGGAATACCTCACTGTAGCAACGTCCACAAATGATTATGCTGTCTTACTGGCAAAATCTGGCGCAGTGGATGGAACCACTGTTGTCGCCGGTAGCCAGACGTCAGGGCGTGGTCGCAGGGGACACGCTTGGCATTCTCCGTCAGATGTTGGTTTGTACATGTCGGTCATTCTCAAGGGTGAGCCGTCTCCGATTATCCCGTTGCTCGCAGGTGTTGCGGTTGCTGAGTCGATTCAGAAGCAACTTGGTCTTCCGGTTGAGCTTAAATGGCCGAATGATGTGTTGATTTCTAATCGGTGTGGGTCGGTCGACCGCAGCTTTCTAAAAGTTGCAGGCATTTTGGCGGAGACTTTACCTGTCGGAGCTGGTGAGGGCGTTGTGCTCGGACTTGGCGTAAATATTAGAGAGCACAGTTTTCCACCTGAGTTAACAGAGGTCGCGATTTCTTTGGAGACGGTGGTCGGACAGCCAGTTGAACGAGGGAGCCTATGCGCGGAAATTCTTGTCCAGCTCTTAAACTGGCGGGCGTGTGTTGAGACATTTGGTTCGGAGCGTGTACTTAACCGCTGGCGAAATCTATCGGCATGTAGTTGCGGCGCAATGGTGTCATGGGAAGTGAGAGGAACTCGGTGCCAAGGTGTCACGGCCGGTATTGACGACTCGGGTGCGCTTCTAGTGGATTGTGAAGGTAGACGTGAACGTGTCGTTGGTGGTGAACTTATGTGGGAGCTGTAATCGTACCATGAGTCTGTTGGCTATAGACGTTGGCAATACCAATATCGTATTTGGCATCTTTGATGGCGATGCACTTCGAGTTAGTTGGCGGTTGACTACCTTGTCAGGTCGGACCGTCGATGAATTGTGGGTTTTGGTAAGTCGACTTATTGTTGAACGAGGTGTTCAGCCTGATGATATTGATGGCGTTGTGTTGTCTTCGGTGGTGCCTCCACTGACGACAACCGTTTCTGAAATGGTCAAAATTGGGTTTAACAAAACAGTCCTCGTAGTTGACGCCAGCAATGCTGGACTCCCAATTCGTTACGAGAACCCAATGGAAGTTGGTGCCGATCGCTTGGTGAATGGTGTTGCTGCGCTGCAGTTGTACGGCCAACCATCCAGACCAATGGTGGTTGTGGATTTTGGCACGGCGACAACGTTTGATGTGATCTCAAGTAGTGGGGAATATTGCGGTGGTGTGATTTGTCCTGGTGTCGACATTTCCGCCGAGGCATTATTTAATCGTGCCGCACGCCTGCCTATGGTTGCGGTCAGAAAACCAGAGGCACTAATTGGTCGCACAACGGTATCTTCTATGCAGTCGGGTTTGTTTTATGGCTATGTAGCGATGGTTGAAGGCATTTTGGACCGGCTAAGAAGAGAGATTCAGACTGAGGGGGAAGTGTGGTGTGTTGCGACAGGGGGATTGGCAGACGCGGTGGCCTCCGAGACTACTCGGATTGATAAAGTTTGCAACGATCTTACGCTTATCGGTCTTCGGTGCGTTTGGGAATATAACTGTTGAGTACGGGTGAGTATTGTCGTGCGGTAGAGTCGCTTCTTTGTCGTAAGAACGACGGTCACCTTATCCGTGTGGTTGGTCCGGCATTTGAAATGGTTTGTAGTTGGGAGGAAACCGGCATTCCACTGGGTATTGTTGAGCGGGCGATAGAGAGAAGACATCTTCGCTATTGCGGTGATGGTGCAAGGCGAAGACCATTACGAATTGAATTTTGTGAAGGCGATGTGCTTGACTTGTTTGACCAATGGCGTCGTGCGGTTGGCATTAGTCAAACGGTGAAGGAGCCTTTTGTTGGCGTGTCAGCGGCGCCTGAGTCGGCGATCGAAAGGCCTAACTCACGAGCGACATTGGTAGCGCACCTTGATGAAGTCATTGCACGATTAGAGCTCTGGTCCGAGACGCCGACAGGTGTTTCTAATGACTCCGAACTTTCGCGGCGAGTATCGAAGATAGTGGAATCTGTGAACTTGTTTCGTAAATCTTCGAAAAGTTTACGGGGACGTGCTCGAGAAGAAGTGATTACAAAACTAAAATCATTTGACGAAGAACTGATGATGAGTATTCGTGCGTCTGCAGACCAAATATTGACTCGGAAATTAGAAACAGAGGCTAGGGCTTCTCTCGAACCATTTCGTTCTCGGATGGCTTCTGAAGCATTTCAGGATGCGGTCACTATTGCGACCGATAGGCTCTTGGTCAGTCATTTTAGGCTTCCACCTTTATTGTACGACTGAATTCCACGGTCGCTGACACTGTCGTTTATTGCAGTTTGAGCGGGTTACATCCGAGTCGGTGCTTCACAGCCCATCAAGTCCAGTGCTTGCTTGAGTTGTCGTCGGCAATAAATTACGGCAACCGCTCGCCATAATCTGACGGCAGGGTCGGTTTCGGCAATTACTGGGCACCGGTGATAAAAAGTATTGAATGATTGAGCGAGTGAAAAAGCATACTTAGCGAGGACGGATAACTCCAGCGTTCGAGCCGCTTGGTCAGCGATGTCATCCAGTCGCGATGACTCGAAAAGTAGTTCCCAAATATCCGAGGATGGTTGAGTGAGAGCACTATCCTCCAGCGTTTGAATCTCATCGAGAATATTCACTTCTGTGCAACCCTGTTGCGCTTCGAGTTTTTTGAGGATGTTCGTGGCACGGACGATTGCATACTGGACGTATGGGCCGCTTTCACCTTCGAAGCTCATTGCCTCATCAATATCAAAAGCGATGAGTTTTCCTCTTGAATATTTGATCATGAAGTAACGCACAGCAGCGACAGCAATCGCCGTCGAAATGTTCTCAGCCTCTGGGGAGTCCTGCGAGAGGTCATTATGTCTTGCGATTACTTCTTTTTTTGCCGCTGTGATGAGTAGGTCCAGCAGGTCATCGGCCTTAACACCGAGCCCTTTACGACCTGAGACCTCGACGAATGGGCGCGAAGTGTCCACATCGCCAGAATGTCCGAGCGTCCGTGCGGTGGCATGAGACAGGGCAACCATTTCGTATGACACGTGAACCGAATGATCCGCCTCATTTGCGTGCTCGATGGCCGTCAATGCTTGTTTGAGTAATTGTTGTAGGTAGGATTGCCGTGTATCGATCACGTTGTAAACGGAGTCAGCGTGACCAAAGGCTATAGCGCTATCAGCTGTGTTTGTGTGATCGTTCGGTGTCGAAGTGGTTGACCAGCAATCACGTCCTGACGGTTGTTTGGCATGTCGTTGATAGTAAAAATCTTTATCAAGAATGCCGAATTTCCAGAATTGATACGCGATGTCTTTGCCTACATAGGTGACAGTTCCGTTTGATCGAACGATTACTTTCGTGCGTGACTTTGGTCCTCCACTCTCGTTGTTGTCTTCGGTGGTTTCTGGAATGGTGCTGGCGCCAGAGCTGCTTTCTGTAATCGGCATCACCCAACATCCCGTTTGCGGGCCGGTCGTTTCCAGATAGACAGCATCAGCGGCTTGTAGTATTTCGAAGGCTCGAGACCAGAAATGCAATCGAAGGATATCGCTTTCCCAACTGAGCAAATCGTAATCGACGTTCAGCCGGGCCATCGTCGCGAGATGGCAGTTCACGATACGGTGTGCAATTAGCGCGCCCAGTTCAGCGGTTTCATTCGAGCCCGATTCGAGCGCATGCAATGTGTCCGTGCGGTATTGGAGTCGTGATTCATCTTCGTCATACCAGTCGGTAACACGGGCATAGAGGTCCCAGCAGTAATAGTCAAAGCGGGATTGTTCACTTAGCGTTTTGACGTGTGCGCTCGTGGCGTTCTCAAGCTGCTGGAACCCGACGATTACGTCGGCAACTTGAACGCCGGTGTCGTCAATGTAGTTTTGTACCTCAACACCGTTACCGAGAAACCGTAAAACGCGAGCAAGCGTGTCTCCTAATGCAGCGTTCCTTAAGTGCCCGATGTGGGCTGCTTTGTTGGGATTTATGGCGGTGTGCTCGACGATTGCTTTGGAAGTCTGACGAGGGCACGGTTTTGTGTGCGGGCCTAAGACATGCCGTGTGAAGACGGTTCGATCAAGGAACACATTCACGTACCCGTTTGGAGCGGCTTCGGCATGACTGATTCCTTGAATTGCTCCGATCGACTGAACGATTTCATTTGCGATTGCTCGAGGTGCCTTGCGAAGGGACCGTGCGAGTTCGAACGCAACGGTTATACCTAAGTCCCCCATCGTTCGTTTGGGAGGGTACTGAATATTGATATCTGGAATGTCTGCTGGTTTAAGCTCGTAAAGCTCGGCTAAAACGTCTTGAATACGAGTTCGCAGTGTATTTTGGATAGGCAGAATCATAAGGCGTGATAGGCAGCTAGTGAGAGCGCTCTGGCGTAATCGGCTGGGGTATTGATGTTGAGAAACATGCTGCCGTGTCTATCGAACTTAATCATTTTATCTTCGCTTACTTCGCAATGAGTTATGTCAGACAGTAAGTTCGTCATTTTGAGAGAACGTTTTTTGATGTGGGTAGCGACGACATTGACACAAGTATGACGATACGAGGCACAGAGGGGTTGATAGCCGTCTGCTGTGCGAGGTATTGCTATATCAGTAAATTGTCCCTGTTCGAGGAGATATCGAAGAAACTCAGCATTTAGAAACGGCATGTCACCAGCGACTATAAGCACCTGATTAGATTCGGAATACGACAGCGCAGTGTACAGGCCGCCAATGGGTCCGAGGTTCGCTGTGATGTCCTTAATTACCGGAACATTGCAGGTTTGGTATTGTTCTTGGTCATTGGCAACCACGAAGATGTTATCTACGACCGTGCCCAATACATCGAGTAAATGGTCCACAATTCGTTGATGACCAAGAGGGAGTAGCGGTTTTTGGCACCCGCCGAACCGACGGGCCTGTCCTCCGGCTAAGATGGCGGCCGTCGACATTCGTGTCGGTAACCTTACCAAATATTTCTTCCGGAACGGAGATTGTTGGTTTCATTCGTGGTCTCACGCGTATTGATAGTTTGCGCTACGATCGAATGATTCAGTGTTAAACAGGATCTGTAGTTCGTTGACACAGTCAATGCACTCAGATACCGTGAATTTAGCACGAGTTAAAGACCATGTTGGTCATGCGCCTACGCCGTCGTCTAAGAGTCTTCCTGCAGCTCATTTCCACACTAGGACTTTTGTGGATGACTGCTTTCTCAGCAGTTTGGTTATACGCACAACAGCAGGATTCCCAAGGTCGAAATGTAGTTTTAGTGGCTGACGTGGATGCGCTTATTCACCCAGTATCAGCCGAGTACATCGCGCAGACACTCGACCGTGCAGCAGACCAAGAAGTCGAACTGGTAGTTCTAATGCTGAAAACGCCGGGAGGGCTGGTCGATTCTACCCGCGAAATTAATACCAGTATTATCGAATCGAAAACTCCCGTCGTCGTCTATGTTGGGCCAAGTGGCACACGTGCGGCTTCCGCCGGATTTTTGATAACGATTGCGGCGGATATTGCGGCGATGGCTCCGGGCACACACATCGGCGCGGCGCATCCAGTTTCTGGGACAGGGGCGGCGATGGATGACACCGCTGCTCAGAAGGCAGCATCTGATGTTGCGGCCTATGCACGGTCTCTGGCTAGTCAACGTGAGCGTAATGTTAGGTTGTCGGAGGAGGCGGTTACGGAGAGTCGTTCCTTTACGGAGGACGAAGCACTTGCAGCTGACCCGCCACTGATTGATTTAATTGCGGCGGATCTTGATGACCTTCTCGAGCAGCTCGACCAGAAGCAAGTGCGGCGCTGGAATGGTGATATTGAGACGCTGAGTACCAAAGATGCGAGCGTCGTCATGACTGAAATGACGTGGCGTCAGCAGTTACTGAGTGCGATTGCACATCCGCAAATCGCAGTATTACTTTTTAGTTTGGGAAGCTTAGGGTTAACTATCGAGCTGTGGAATCCAGGCGCAACGGTTCCAGGTGTCGTCGGAGGGCTCTGTCTGCTTCTTGCATTCTTTGCTTTCCAGATACTTCCGATCAACTACGTTGGGTTACTACTGATTGCCTTTGGATTATTGCTGCTTGTTCTTGAAATGTTTACACCGACGTTCGGTCTGCTGGCAACTGGCGGCATTGTAAGTATGGTGATTGGGGCTGTGATGTTAGTGGATTCTTCGGCGCCAGAATTTCAACTTGGCTGGCCCTTCATATTGTCGTCGATGTTGACGCTTGGCTTGATCACTGCAGGTTTAGCTCGTTTGGGGATTCGCGCGCAGCGAACGGCTTCGGTGACTGGAGTTACGGGAATGATCGACCAGATTGGTCAGGTTCGAACCGACATTTCTCCAGGTAAGACTGGTAGTGTTGTGACGCGTGGGGAGATCTGGCTTGCAAAATCAGATAGTGCTGATGTTTGTGAGGGCGAAAAAATACGCGTGGTGGCTGTTGAGGGTATGACACTCACAGTCGAACCTGTCAAAACGAAATCATACGAAAGGTCCGAGACATGATGATCGAGGGATTTCCGCTAATAGTGCTCTTTGGCGTTTTTTTATATCTTGCGAATTCAATCAAGATTCTTAGTGAGTACGAACGCGGGGTTATTTTTCGTCTCGGCAAACTCCTGCCGGCACCTAAAGGCCCCGGCGTAATTTTAGTGTTCGCGCCAATCGACCGTCTTGTGCGGGTCAGTTTACGTACCATCGTCATGGATGTGCCACCGCAGGATGTTATTACTAAGGACAATGTGTCGGTCAAAGTAAATGCGGTTGTTTACTTTCGCGTAATGGAGCCACAGCGATCTATTGTCGAGGTGGAGGATTTTCATTACGCAACCTCTCAGTTGGCACAAACAACATTACGGAGTGTTCTTGGGCAAGTCGAGCTCGACGGCCTTCTTTCTGAACGTGAACGGTTGAACCATGACCTTCAGCGGATTTTGGACGAGCACACTGACCCATGGGGTGTTAAGGTGTCATCGGTCGAGGTAAAGCACGTTGATTTACCTGTTGATATGCAGCGGGCAATGGCCAGACAAGCGGAAGCTGAACGGGAGAAGCGTGCTAAAATCATCCACGCCGACGGCGAGTTTATTGCGTCCGAGAAACTATCTCAGGCAGCTGCTGTTATTGGGAAAGAGCCCGGGTCGATGACGTTGCGGTATTTGCAGACGCTAACCGAGATCGCGGGCGAGAAGAACTCAACGATTGTTTTTCCGTTGCCGATCGATATTTTGCAGGCGCTATCTGGAAAACGTGACGGAGCATAGTGTCTCAACCTGCACCCAACGAGTTTTCGCCAAGTCCAAAGCAGATCATTTTTCTTTTTATGTCTGCAACTGTTGTTGCCGTCGTAGTTTTTCTTTTTGGTCTTTTGGTTGGTCGGGGTGTGCCTTTGGATCGAGCGGTGTCCGGACCGGGACTTGTAAGTAACGGCACTACGAGCTCATATGTAGATGAGAGGCCAGCAACTATCCTTGAGAGACAGAGCGCCGAACCGTCAGCGGCAGTGCTGACGGGCGATGAATTCAGCTATGGCTCGAGACTGCAGCAGAATCAATCATCTGAAGAGGATGCTTTATTGGGAATATCGGATACCGAAGAGAGATTGGCGATAGAGGCACCTAGGCCGATGCCTGATAGTGATGAAGATATCATTGGTAGTGATGATGTCGGATTAATTGAAGTGCCTCCTGTGATCATGCCGACGAATCCTGCGGTTCATTCAGACGTGAAAAATATGAATGTGGATAGCTCAATTGTCGAAGGAGATGGATTTACTGTGCAGGTGATGTCCTTGCGGGATCGGACGGCTGCAGAGCGTGTCGCTTCGAGTCTCATTGAAAAAGGCTATGAGGCATTTGTCGCACCTCCGGGCGAGGATGCTCCAGTGCAAGTCTTCCGCGTTCGCGTCGGGAGATATAGCGATCGTCAAGAAGCCGAGCGGATCAAGAATCGACTTGAGCAAAATGAACAGCTCAAGCCATGGATTACACACTAGGGACGGCATTCGTGCGGCCCTTTTCCTTAGCTGCTTTTACGGGACTTTTGCTTACGCTCAGTTTTCCGAGTGTTGGGCATCCTCTATTTGCGTGGGTTGCATTGGTGCCGCTCTTGACTGCGGTTTGTTCTGCAACTTCGATAAACGCATTTTGGCTTGGGTTAGTAGCCGGAGTTGTTCATTTTGCAGGAACGATCTACTGGATTCCCACCGTCATGGTTGATTTCGGAGGGTTACCTGTTGTGGCGGCTTGGTTGGTTCATCTTGTATTCGTAAGTTTCCTTGGATTATTTATTGCGGGCTTTGCCATTTCGATAGCCGTTCTGGTTAAGCAGTTCGGTCGAGCCGGACTTATGTTTGCGCCTGCTGTCTGGGCAACCATGGAACTCGGGCGAATTTATTTATTTACGGGGTTTCCTTGGCTACTCCTTGGTTACAGCCAAGTGCCGTTTCTAGTGATAGCTCAGGCCGCCAGCATTGTTGGTGTTCTTGGTATTTCGATTTTAGTAGTTGCTGTTAACGCGACCGTCTCTTACAGCTGGGTCGAACGCGGTAATGTACGTAGCCTGCCGGCGATGGTCACAGGCTCGGTATTTGTTCTTGTGGTCGCATTTGGTGTCTGGAGATTAGAGCGATCAGTATTACTCAATAAGGGAACTTCTCTGACGGTAGCTGCGGTGCAGGGGAATGTCTCGCAGGATGATAAATGGAACAGAACAAGACGAGATACGATTTTAACGACCTATCTTAAACAGACGAGAGATGCTGCGGGCGCCGGGGCTGAGTTGATCGTGTGGCCTGAGGCTGCGACGCAGTTTCCATTAGCCCATGATGAACGAAGTGAGATGATACGGTCCACGGCTCGCGCAACTAATACTCACCTACTGATTGGAACTACAGAAATACAGACCGGCGAACAAACTCGGTACTACAACGCGGCGCATATGATTGGGCCGTCCGGGGCGACTACTGGCGTGTACCGGAAACAACACTTGGTCCCGTTTGGTGAGTATGTGCCGCTACAGGATGCACTGTTCTTTGTTTCTCCGCTGGTTGAGGCTGTCGGGAGTTTTTCTGCTGGTCGCAGTGCCCAAGCTTTGCCGTTTCAAGATGACTGGGTGAGTACAGCAATTTGTTACGAGATTATCTACCCAGGTTTAGTTCGAGAGTTGGTTTTAGCAGGTGCAGATCTACTAACAACGATAACGAATGACGCATGGTTCGGACTTACGGCTGCGCCGCATCAGCATTTCCAGATGGCTCGAATGCGCGCGATCGAACAGGGACGCTATCTTGTTAGGTCAGCTAACACGGGAATTAGCGGCATAGTGGATCCGTATGGACGAATCATTGACCGGTCAGCTCTTTTCGAAGAAGCGGTTCTTGTAAGTGAGGTGCGATTGTTGACGGACATAACTTTTTACGGCCGTATTGGAGATATGCTCGCCTATTTAGGCCTGTTCGTTACAGTATTGGCGCTGGGTTGGAGGCGACGTTGAGTGATGAGTACGAAATGGAGGTCTCGCATTGAAAACAACATTAGATGAACAGGTTCGCAGGTACCAAGGATTAGTGAAAAGAGCAGAAGATCTTCGGAGCTATCTTTGACCCTGACAAATTAGAGAATGAAATCACTGCCTTGGAGCAGCAGGCAGCTGATCCGACATTTTGGAATGATCAGGACCTCGCCCAAGGGGTGTTGCAACATCGTCGTCGCCTACAAGAGGATTTTGATCTCGCTGAATCACTAGGCAAAAAAAATGAAGACCTTGCAGTTTTGGTCGAGTGGGCGAGTCAAGGAGAAGAAGTCATTGACGACCTAGTGGCTGGCCTTGACGGACTTCACAGTGAGGTTGAGGCGGCTGAGATCAAAAAGATGCTTGGCGGGGAACACGACCGCCGTAATGCGATTCTGTCAATTCATCCTGGAGCAGGCGGAACGGAATCTCAGGATTGGGCTGAGATGCTATTGCGGATGTATTTACGCTGGGCTGAGCGTCGAGGGTTTTCCAGGGAGATTATCGAGGCTCAGCCCGGTGACGAAGCTGGGGTCAAGAGTGCCACCATTACGGTCGTCGGGGACTATGCGTATGGTTCACTATTGCCAGAAGCTGGGGTTCATCGATTAGTGCGGATTTCACCTTTCGACCAGGCTGCAAGAAGACATACTTCATTTGCGTCAGTCTTTGTATGGCCAGAACTTCCAGACGATGTAGATGTCGAAATAGATGAAAAAGATCTTCGGGTTGACACTTATCGGTCGAGTGGGGCTGGTGGCCAGCATGTCAATGTGACTGATTCTGCCGTCCGTATCACTCATTTTCCAACAGGCATAGTGGTGTCTTGTCAAAATGAACGTTCACAGCATCGGAACAAAGACGCGGCCATGAGTGTTTTAAGGTCAAGATTGTATGACCGGCGGCTTCAGGAACAACAGGATCGACTTGAGCAAATTGGTGGAGAAAAGAAAGACATTGCTTTCGGAAGTCAAATTCGGAGTTATGTACTTCATCCGTATCGAATGGTGAAGGACCACCGCACAAAGCTAGATGAAGGGAATGTCGACCGCATTTTAGACGGGGATATCGATGAGTTTATTAAGACATACCTTATGAAGAAAGCTACTGGAGAACTCAGTCAGGGTTCCAGTAGCTGAGCAAATCCAGACTGTGTGTTGTCGATTAAGAGTTAAGGGTGGACTGATATTTACTGTCTTCCGAAAGCGGTTCCAGGTTCAGTGCCGGCAATAAATGCTTCTTGGATCACACCGCGAGCCCATGGCTCAGCAACCTCACCTGTTTTAGGTACGATTGATGTGAAGACAATATTTCCAGGCGGTATAAAGCCGGGCGGTGTTTGACGATCACCTATGTAGGCTTTCATGAAATCAATCCAGATGGGAAGAGCAACTCGCGCACCCTGCTCGTTGTCTCCCATCGTCTTTTTTTGGTCATAACCGACCCAGACACCTACCGTAATGTCAGGGTCAAACCCGACGAACCACGCGTCTGTATAGTCGTCCATGGTTCCCGTTTTCCCACCGACTGGCCAATTTAATTCTCGCCTTGCTCGTTGCGCTGTTCCACGTTGTACGACGCCACGCATTAAGCTGACCATGATGTAGGCCGTATCTGCTCTAAGTGCATCGTGGGATTGGGGTCGATGTTCTTCAAGCGTTTGCCCTTCTCGGTCAATTACGCGTTCAATTATGAATGGGACCATTCGTTTTCCTTGGTTTGGAAAAACGGAATAGGCGCTGGTAACTTCCATTAGTGTCGCTTCGGCAGCTCCCAGTGCGACTGAAAGATACGGGGGGATGGGGGAACTGAATCCAACACGTTTCCCAAATTCCACAACCGTATTGGGTCCGATCTCATTCATCAACCAAACCGCTGGGACATTACGGGAATCCTCAAGAGCCCATCGTAGGGTTATGGGACCCTCGTATTCGTTGTCATAGTTAGTTGGTCTGTACGGCGCTTGATTCGGACCGGCTTCAAAACTGGCGGGTTCATCTTCAAGAATGGTAGTTGTTGTGTACCCTTGGTCAACGGCGGCAGCGTATAGAACACCTTTGAAAAGAGAACCAAGCTGCCGAAAGGCCTGTGTCGCACGGTTGAATTTACTTCGTTGGAAATCATAGCCGCCAACCATCGCTAGAACATGGCCGGTGCGATTGTCTATCGCCACGAGCGAGGCTTCGACTTCTGGTTCTTGGTCCAGAGTCGCTTTGCCACGCTCCTGGTCACTATTTGGCAGCTCGACAAGCGTCACATCAATGAGGTCGCCGATCTCAAACAGTTCTTTAGCCGATGCACGTCGTGCCCAACGGTACCCGTCTTCGTCGATGCTTAGGATGTGATTATTGACTCGGACTTCGACGCTATTATCAGTGGTTCCTGTAACAATAGCGGGAACCATATCGCCTACAGCAAGCGGGTACTGCCATCGAGAATGAGAGAAGTCTTCGATAACTGAAACGGGGTTATCTCCTTTTAAGATGTTGGTTCGTGCGCCGCGAAATCCATGACGTTTATCAAGGGTTCGGAGGCCTTGAGACACTGCTTCGTTGGCAGCACGTTGTAAGTCGATATCGAGCGTTGAGCGCACAGTCAGTCCGTCTTCGTATAGGCGGTTTGCACCGTATTCCTGTTCTAAATGCTGGCGTACTTCTTCTAGAAAATAAGGTGCGACCGAATTTGCGCGTTGTTGTCGTTGTGCGAGCACGATCGGTTTGGTCATTTCAGCATCCGCTCTGTCAGCTGTAATGAAACCTTCGGCGGCCATACGTCTGAGTGTGTAGTTTCTCCGTGCTGTCGCACGTTCGATGCTTGCGAGAGGGCTTTGGCGGGCTGGCGATTGAAAGATGCCCGCGATCAGGGCGGCTTCGCCTAGGGTTAGGTCTTTGGCTGTTTTTCCAAAATACAGTTGTGACGCTGATTCGACACCGTTTGCTGCTTGCGTTGCCGTGCCTAAATACATCTCATTTGCGTAAAGCGTCAGAATTTCATTCTTGGTGTATCGCTTTTCGAGCTGGAAGGTGTAATAAATTTCTCTCAGCTTGCGTTCCCAATTTTTTTCGAGTCCTAGGCGCTCGCCGCCGACTGTAATGTTTCTGGCGAGTTGCATCGTAAGAGTGCTTGCGCCTTGGGCCAGTTCGCCTCGAGCTAGGTCAGTAAGAATTGTCCTGATTACGGCAGGTATGCTTATGCCGTTATGATCAAAGAAGTCGCCGTCCTCGGCAGCGACAATTGCATTTCTCAGAACTTCTGGAATGTCGTCATAGCTGATGACGTCTCGACGCTGGGTTTGAAATTCACCGATCAGTTCATTGTTGCGGTCGAAGACGCGAGTGATAGTTCCAGGGACATAGTCGTCCAGGTTTTCGATTTCAGGTAGATCGGGTGAGTACGCGAACAGCGCGCCGCTAATTAATCCGACTAATGCCGTAATCGAAAAAACACTAAAAATGATAGCTTTGCGGACTTTGCTGTCAGGGAATGCACTCACAAGAACTCCGTTTAGTGATTTTAAATGACCACTGGATTTAATTGGGGTTTCTGCAGGAATAGTTTACCTGTGTGATTCTTTAAAGATTTGTTGAGTTGATAAATTCTTCTTATTTGTCTTGTTTTGACATCGTTCGTCATTCTTACCCAAAGACAGATAATTCCTTATAAGCTATTGATATAAATCATCTTATTGAAAACCATGTTCTTTCGTCTCACCGTAGCGTCAACCCATTAGTCTTATTACTTAGATAACATGATATAATATGACTCATATAATAAATAATTAAATTTTGAGCCTAACGTAGTTATCTGAGGGCTTTCACGTATCTGATTCGCGGCGAGTTTGGCTGCGATGTTGTAAGGACAACGCATCATGAGCAAGATTATTGGAATTGACCTTGGCACCACGAACTCGGTGGTGGCTGTAATGGAAGGTGGGGAACCCACTGTCATTACGAACTCGGAAGGCAATCGACTGACACCGTCTGTCGTCGCCTTTGCAAAATCGGATGAACGGCTGGTTGGCCAAGTGGCTAAACGTCAGGCGGTTACTAATCCTGAAAATACAATTTTTTCCATCAAAAGGTTTATGGGGCGTCGCTTCGATGAAGTGAACGAAGAGATGACGATGGTGCCCTATGAGGTGGTGCGTGCGAAGAATGGTGATGTCCGTATTAACGCCATCGGCAAGGAAATGTCACCGCCCGAATTGTCGGCGATGATTTTGCAGAAACTAAAGCAAGCGGCCGAGGAATATTTAGGCCAGGCGGTTAACGAGGCAGTGCTTACTGTGCCGGCATATTTTAATGACGCGCAGCGCCAAGCCACGAAAGATGCTGGTCAAATTGCCGGACTTGAAGTGAAACGTATTGTTAATGAACCTACGGCTGCTGCATTGGCGTACGGGCTCGATAAGAAAAAAGATGAAACCATTGCTGTTTATGACTTTGGTGGTGGGACATTTGATATTTCGATTTTAGAGGTAGGAGAAGGAGTTGTTGAAGTTAAATCAACAAATGGTGATACACATCTTGGTGGCGATAATCTTGATCAGCGAATTATTGAATGGATAGTTGGAGAATTTAAGAGCGAAGAAGGCATCGATCTTAGTAAAGATCGGATGGCACTTCAACGCCTTAGGGAGGCGGCAGAGAAGGCCAAGATGGAGCTGTCGACAGTGATGGAAAGCGAGATCAACCTTCCATTTATCACCGCAGATCAATCCGGCCCGAAGCATCTTCAAAAGAAACTCACTCGTGCCAAATTCGAGCAAATTGTTGACGATCTGCTTCAGCGGACGGTTGAGCCGGTTAAGCGCGCTTTGTCTGATGCAGGGGTTGAGCCGTCAAGTATCGATGAGGTTGTTCTGGTCGGTGGTTCGACCAGGGTTCCTAAGGTTCAGGAGATCGTCAAACAGCTATTCGGTAAAGAACCGCACCGCGGCGTGAATCCAGATGAGGTGGTAGCTATTGGGGCCGGCGTGCAGGCTGGAGTACTAGCTGGCGAAGTTAAAGATTTATTGCTGCTGGATGTGACGCCGCTTACTCTCGGAATTGAAACACTTGGTGGTGTCAGGACGACTCTTATCGACAGAAATACAACAATTCCGACAAAGAAGAGTGAGATTTTTTCGACCGCAGCGGATAGCCAGCCCAGTGTAGAAGTGCATGTGCTTCAGGGTGAGCGTTCGATGGCTAAGGACAATAGTACGCTCGGTAAATTTCATCTGGATGGCATTCCACCGGCGCCTCGTGGAGTACCACAGATCGAGGTGACATTTGATATTGATGCAAACGGCATCGTTAACGTGTCAGCAAAAGATTTAGGAACTGGCAAAGAACAAAAAATTACGATCACAGCTTCTAGCGGCCTTAGTAAAGAAGAGATCGCTAAAAAGGTGGAAGATGCCGAATCCCATGCTGATGAAGACAAGGCGTATAAGGATGAGGTTGAAGTGAAAAATCGTGCTGATCAATCGATTTATGCGGCCGAGCAAATGTTGAAGGAAGCCGGAGACAAGCTATCAGCAGATGAAAAGGAGCCAGTAGAAAGCGCTCTTGCAGACCTGAAGAAGGCTAATGAGGATGGCAACGTTGATTTAATTAATACTGCATTAGAAACATTAACTGCGGCACAACAAAAAGCGGCGCAGGCTCTCTACGCGAATGCGGCACAAGCGTCTCCTGAAGGTGGCGAACCTAACGACGGTCAAACGGGTTCATCCGACCAGAATTCGGAGCAAGACTTAGGAGATGTAATCGACGCGGAAGTAGTTGAGGAAGAGAAAAAGTAGTCGTCTTCTTTGTTACGGGGGTGATCAGTGGACCAACTGGACTTCTACGTCATACTTGGCGTTGAACGTTCGGCGACCGTTTCCCAAGTGAAACAGGCCTACAAGCGCTTGGCGAGACGATACCATCCCGATATCAATCCCGGTGACCGTGAGTCCGAGGCATTTTTTCGTCTCGTAACCCGTGCATATGAGACATTGTGCGATCCGGGGCGGAGGGATGACTACGATATGAACGGTATTCCTGTATTGGGTCAACCGACATCAACGGTTGAGTTTCAAGGTTTCGATTTTTCGTCGGCTGGGTCTGAGACATCGGTGTCATTCGATGAACTGTTTTCAGACGTATTTCAGGAAGCTGCTGAACTCAGAAATCCCGCCCCAGGTGAACCAGAGCAAGGCAGCGATCTGCATGGAGAAGTTTCATTTTTATTTGAGGAAGCTGTAGTTGGCGGTGAGCGACGTCTGACGGTGACTCGTCTTGACGTATGCGTGGGGTGCAGTGGAAGTGGCCGTCGTCGATCCAGTGAACTTCGATGTTCGCGTTGTCATGGGGCTGGTTCGACTAGATGGCGACGTGGGCACATGGTTTTTTCAAAGCCGTGTACTTTTTGTGGGGGGAATGGGCTTTTAAGGAGCCGTCCGTGTAGCACGTGTGGTGAGAGCGGTATTGTTACTCGTTATGAGGACATTACTATCCAGGTGCCGCCCGGCGTTAGTGATGGTTCACGGCTTCGCATTGAATCGAAAGGTAACGCAGGACGACTCGGCGGTCGGTCAGGTGACCTTTATATTACGGTGAAAGTTTCTCCCCACCGGTTTCTACGGCGGGATGGTGAAGACCTGGTTCTAACATTGCCACTGGCTATTCATGAGGCCGCACTTGGTGCGAGGATTGATGTTCCGACGCTTGAAGGCACTGTGACATTGCGTGTTCCTCCTGGAACACAGTCAGGTGAGTGCTTCCGTATTAAGTCAAGAGGCGTGCCGTCGCCGCAAAGCGGCGTACGTGGCGACCTTGTAATTGAGGTGAATGTAGTAATGCCATCTGTGACAGACGAACGTTCGAAGCAACTTCTCAAAGAGTTTGGTCGGCTTCACTCGAATGACGTTCGTAAGGAATTGTTCGAGGAGTAGCACGATGAGTATGAAACAGAGAGATAAAGCGTCTTTTATGATTAGCGTGGTTGCAGACCGATACGGAATTCATCCGCAGACGCTTCGGCTTTACGAGCGGGAAGGCTTGCTCAAACCATCTCGAACCGAAGGTAATACAAGACTTTATAGCCAGGAGGATCTTGAGCGACTCGAGACGATACTCTCTCTGACCCGTGACCTTGGCGTTAATTTGGCTGGTGTCGAGATTATTCTTAATATGCGAGAGAAAATGGATCGGATGCAACGCGAGGTGGATGAGTTTATGAACTATGTTAAGCACGAACTCGCGCGAGGTCTTGGTGATTGGGAAGAACGACTTGGTACAGCTTTGGTGAAATCTAATCCTGCGGACCTCGTTCGCACAGTCGATATCGAAAATGCTACTTCGGTCGGTCGCAGTGTTTCGGCATCGGGTAAAAAAACCAAACTAAAACGTTCGTAGCGGCACCCGCTATCGGTTATTCTTATCACCTCAAGCGGTCATGAGTTGTCCTAAATGCAACGACACGGGGTGGTTTCCAGAATATTTTGATGGCGTTCGCCGCGTTGTCCGATGCGATTGTTGGCGTGAGGACGTTGCGCAAAAGATGTTGTCGAAGTCACGGATTCCATCACGCTATAGGCAGTGTGATTTTTCAACATTTATTTCGTACCAAAATGAAGAACTCGTTCGAGCAGTCAAGAAGGCTCGCGAGTTCTCGGATACGTTTCCTGCAGTTGATAAAGGTTTGATTTTTATTGGCCGGCCTGGAATTGGCAAAACACATCTCGCGGTGTCAGTGCTTCGGGCGGTTACAGAGAAGGGTATGCGCGGCGTATATTACGACACCCGGTCTCTGTTGAGTACGATTAAGAGTACCTACAATCCAGTTACCCGCGCGTCGGAAGCCGATATATTGCAAGAAGTAATGACTGCTGAATTGCTAGTGCTTGACGACCTTGGAGCAGAACGGCTTACTGACTGGGTTGAGGAGACGATGAACCTTATCGTTAACACTCGGTACAATGACCGACTGCCGACAATATTTACGTCGAATCACGAAGGTGTCCCAGATAGAGACAACCTTGATTCACTTCTCTGTCGTGTCGGAGAGCGTATGTATTCACGGCTACTGGAGATGTGCGAGTTTTTGGAGTTCACTGGACCGGACTATCGAGAGTTTGATTTTCCTCCAAGTTCGAAGCAGCTGTTTCAGCGTTGGAAATCTAATCCACGTAAAGCACGTTCGACTCTTCCGCGTCAGACCCGTGTTCGAGCGAGAGCACGCTTGCGGGATCTGCCCCAAGAAGGTCAACTTGAACTCGGTTGGTCCGGTGGAAAAGCCGGTAGTAGTTAGAACTGCATAGGTCGACTACTGATACTTGTGTCACACATGCCTTCGACTGTTACTTCTCTGTCGGACTCAATCGGACTATATCTACATATCCCATTTTGTAGTGCTATATGTGATTACTGTAATTTTAATCGCGGTCTGTATGACGAAAATCTAAAGCAACGCTATGTGAATGCGATCAAAGATGAAATAGAGCGTTGGGACGATGCACGCTCGGTAGACTCTATTTTTTTTGGCGGTGGAACGCCGTCTCTCCTTACTGCAAGTGACGTTTCTGAGATATTGGCAGCTTGCCGCTCAGTATTCGCTGTTGCCTCTGATGTAGAGACCACTTTGGAAATGAATCCTGAGTCTTGCACGCAGCTTCACGTGAAAGAGCTGCTTGATGCCGGGATTACACGTGTGAGTCTCGGTGTGCAGTCATTTCTTGATCATGAATTGAAGCGTTTAGGTCGAGCCCACACAGTTAATGAGGCAAGGGCAGCCATAACGGCGATTCGTTCTGCGGGTTGTAATAACCTCAGTATTGACTTGATGCTGTGGTTGCCTGGGCAGACAAGGGCAGATTGCGTGAAATCAGTCAATGAAATGGTGAGATGTGATCCTGATCATGCCTCGTTGTACATGTTGGAGATCTATCCTAACTCGCCGCTCCGCGATGAAATGGCCCGCAGTGGTTGGTCCCTTGCACCTGATGAAGACGCTTCTGGCATGTATTTTGATGCATTAAGCGTGACTGATAATGCTGGCTACCAGCAGTACGAAATTTCGAATGTGGCCCGGTCGGCGCGGTATTCTCGTCATAACCTCAAGTATTGGCGCTATCAAAACTGGGTCGGGTTTGGCTGCGGCGCCCACTCCATGCTTGATGGTTGCCGATGGAAAAACATATCTGAAATTACGGGTTACATTGATACGATTGGGGAACGAGGAACTGTTGCCGAAGGGCATCGGAACCTGAGTGCTGAAGAACTGATAGGCGAAGCAATATTTATGGGGCTTCGACTGAATGAAGGCATAGATATTCATGAATTTGGCGAGCGATACGGTGTAAACTTGCGAACTCGTTTTGGCTCTGATTTAAAGCCCTATATGGAACAGGGGTTGCTAATTGACGAGGATGGGCGGTGGAGCTTGAGCCGAAAGGGTATGCTTCTATCAAATGAGGTAATGAGAACTTTCGTCTAGAATAGTGTGTACGGTAAAGTAACCAGCTATTTAGGAAGAAATTGTCGACCAGGAGGAGAGAAAGATGAGCTCGTTTTTAAACCGATCAATGATTCGCCAGCGGCTCTTTATGGGTAGCGCGCTTGTCGCGACTCTCGCCATTGGTATAGTGCTGGGAATGTTTGTAACGTCCAATACCGTTGAAGCGCAACCGACGACTGAATTCAGTGGAAGCTCTGCGTTAATGTTTGAATTCGTCAAGCCAGGTGCGACTGCAGATTATGAAGCTGTCATGCAGAAGTTGGGCGAGGCACTTAATGAGACTGGAAAGACGGATCAGTCTAGGGGCTGGAAGGTGTATCGCGCAGGGGCTGACTTTACGGGTCAGGGTGCTGTGCCGTATGTGTGGGTGATCGATCCGGTCGTTAGTGGGGCAAACTATGCTGCCGCTACGATCATTAATGAAATTGTGATGCCGGATGAAATGCAGCAGATTTATGAGAGTTACACCAACGCGCTTACGGATGGACAAGTCAAGGCGCTGCCCGTACAGCTGGAATTGGTCGCTGATTTTTAATTTAGTTGATTTTTCTTTTTCGGGTGACGGTGGGCAGTCTGCCGTCACCCGCTTTACTCGAGAGCCGTGCGTATTCGCGGTGCCTTGCGTATTCCTTCACGATGAGTCGCATCTCTTGCGATGTACGTGGATGTCTGATTCCTCTGGTGTCCGCGACTCAATAATGGTCAGAACAAATGTGTGCTGAGGTGAAGTGATGTCACGAATTTGGATATTCGGTGAGTCGCGATGGCAGTTGGCTTGGAGCGGTTGTATTTTGTCGCTCGCAGTCATCTTTGGGTTGGTCGCGGGGCTATCTTTTGCTCCTTCGTTGGCGGAGGCCCAGGCATTCAAAACATTAGATGAACCCGTAGGCATGGTGTTTAACTACATCGAACAAGACAGTGTAGATGGCTTTGAACAAGTTATGGCACGTTTGGGTCAGGTGATGGCTGAGAGTGAGAACCCCGAGAGAGTGCAGCAGGCTTCCGGTTGGAAGGTCTACAAAGCAATTGAGCCAGGACCGAACAATAATGTTCTTTATGTATGGTTTATTGATCCAACTGTTCCTGACGCGGATTATTCTGTCGCGCAGATTTTGAATGAAGAAATCCCGAACGAAGTTCAGGGACTTTATGAAACATTTAACGATTCATTTGGGCTTGGACAGATGCCAATTAATCTCGAACTTGTTATGGACTTCGGCGAACTTAATCCCTAAAACGAGACATTAAGGCCGGCATAGATGCGTTGGGGGCGAGGGTGCAACGCAGAACCTTTTAGGGAGAAGAGTCGGTAGTCGAGTCTTAGTCGAACTGTGCCAGCAAGCGGAACTTTTACGCCCCCTCCGAAATTACTCCCTAGACCAGTCGTAAGGCTTTCCATAAATTGTTCTCGGTAGAGGCCGCCGCCGGCAGTAGCGTAGAACTGCAAGCCAGCGAGACTGCTAAATGGTGTTTGGATAAGAACGTTGAACATACTTGTTTTTAGTGAGGGAGCTTTAGTTAATCGGTCTTCTACTGTAGCGGCATACTCAAATTCGAATCCGACAATTAGCAGTGACAGTCCTAAAGACGCGCCAGTTAAAGGTCTATTCGTGGGTGTTTGATTTGGTCCAGCGAATAGAGTGACGTCTGCAAAAACCGGTGTCGTGATGCTTGTAACGAGTAGTGCTAAAAGAAGAATTCTGAATATCGATGCTGTTTTATGTCGCACAGTCTGTTTATCGACCGTTTGGGCTTGGAACTGAACCGTAGTACCTATGATCTGCTGTGCTACAGTCTCGACGCATACAGTGTTTGGCTGGTTGTTACGTGACAAAATGCAGTATTAAGAGGTTGACTGCTAAATGAATCTTGCTCGTCAGGTACTGTCTGGTGACACGCGAGCAGTCGCGAGAGCCATCTCTATCGTTGAACTCGAGGGGGCCGAATCAAACCGTTTGATTGGGTTACTTCATGCGAATACCGGCCATGCACACGTCGTAGGGTTTACCGGCCCTCCGGGTGTTGGCAAGAGTTGTCTTGTGGACCGGCTTACCCGTCTATGGCGGAAGGCGAAACTTAAGGTTGCAGTGCTGGCTGTGGATCCGACCAGTCCGTTTACGGGCGGAGCATTATTGGGAGACCGCATTCGCATGCAGTGCCACACACTAGATCCTGGTGTCTTTTTTCGGAGTATGGCGACGCGGGGGCAACTAGGAGGCTTGGCTCCTACGACACACGATGCGGCTAGCATTCTTGATGCAGCTGGTTTTGATGTTGTGGTGATCGAAACTGTCGGAGTCGGACAAGGAGAAGTTGACATCAGTTGTGCTGCGCATATGTCAGTCGTTGTAGTTGCGCCTGGTGCAGGTGATGATGTGCAGGCGATAAAAGCTGGTGTTATGGAAATAGCGGATGTCTTTGTTGTGAATAAATCAGACCGGGATGGTGCAGACAGCACAGCATCTGAGATCGAAGCGATGTTAATGCTCGGTTCATCCAAACTCAACTCGGAATTGCCGGCGGTAATCAAAACTTCGGTCTTAAATGGCGACGGGATTGATCAACTGGAAGTAGCTATCTCTGATTTTGTGAAACGTGGTGGCGTTGATGATGCACGTGCACGTGCACGTGCACGTGCACGCATTGAAGGGATTTTGCGTCGTAGAATCGGGACTGTGCTAACTGAGGCAGCGGTGCTAGAAGAAGCACTCGATCGAATTATTTCTAGGGAAGTCGATCCTTATACAGCGGCGGAGAACGTGGCGCAAAGCATTTTTAGGAGTCATCGTTGATATGAAAGTTGTACTTGATCACATAGGCATTGCTGTCAACGATTTGGAAAAGGCGCTTGGATTTTATCGCGATGGTCTCGGCCTGGATGTTGACGTGACAGAGGACGTGCCATCGCAGGCTGTTCGTGCGCATTTTGTAGAGACGGGGAATGCTAAGCTTGAGTTGTTGGAGGCGACATCGCCGGAGTCTCCTATCGCCCGTTCAATTGAACGGCGAGGCGCGGGCCTTCACCATATTACCTTTCGCGTGAACGATCTCGTCGAGGCTTTGGATTATCTCCGTGAACGCGGTGTTCAGTTAATCGATGACACTCCTCGCAATGGGGCAGAGGGCTGTCTTGTGGCGTTCGTTCATCCGCGAAGTACGCACGGGGTTCTCGTCGAGTTAAAGCAAGAGAAAACTGGCTGATTGAGGGTTATGACTATAGACGACAAGGTTCGGATTGGAATCATCGGTGGAAGCGGTCTGTACGATATCGATGAACTTACAGATTGTGAAGAACGAGAAGTAGAGACTCCGTTTGGGAAGCCTTCGGCACCCTATGTTATTGGTAATTTACGAGGCCATCGCGTCGCGTTTTTAGCTCGACATGGCAAGGGGCACAGCATCCTTCCGTCGGAATTAAATTTCCGAGCGAATATCTTTGGCCTGAAATGTCTCGGTGCAGAATGGATTATTTCTGCTAGCGCGGTCGGAAGTTTGCAGGAGAAGTATCGCCCTCAAGATATTGTAGTTCCGGACCAATTCTTTGACCGGACCCGTGGTCGAATTAGTACATTCTTTGGTGGTGGGATCGTTGCGCACGTATCGTTTGCTCAGCCGTTATGTCCAGTGTTGAGTGGGATTGCTATTAATACTGCGACAGATGCCGGTGCTACTGTGCATCGAGGTGGTACCTATTTGTGCATGGAGGGACCACAATTTTCGACATTAGCAGAGTCGAATCTTTACCGCTCATGGAATATGGACGTGATCGGCATGACGAATTTGCAGGAGGCAAAGTTGGCCCGGGAGGCGGAGATCTGCTTTGCGACGTTGGCTTTGGTTACAGATTATGACTGTTGGCATCCGGACCATGATGCAGTTACTGTCGACATGATCATTGAGACTTTGCAAGCGAATGCCACAATGGCGAAGCAAATTATTGCAGACTTAGTGTCGCGACTACCGGTGAGTCGCGAATGTCAGTGTGTGGACGCGCTGTCCAGTGCAATTATCACTAGCGCCGATTCGATACCCTCGAAAACACGGACCAATTTGGCTCCACTTATTGAAAGGTACTTAAGTTAATGCGGCCTGTTTTAACAGTTGGTTCGGTTGCTTTCGACTCGGTTAAAACTCCTTCCGGTGAGGTGTCTCGTGTTGTTGGTGGTGCAGCGACATTCTTTAGTGTGGCAGCTTCGTTTTTTGCAGGTGTAAGGCTTGTTGCCGTTGTTGGGGATGATTTCGGTGAGATGGAGATGAAGGTGTTCGGCGGCCGAGATATCGATTTGGCCGGTCTTCAGCGTGTTTCTGGAGAAACATTTCGTTGGAAGGGTGAGTACGGAAACGACCTCAATAGCAGGGAAACAATTTATACACACCTCAATGTTTTTGAAGAGTTCAGACCTCACATCCCTGATACGTTCCGAACGAGTCCTATCGTTTTTCTTGCCAACATTCACCCTGCTTTGCAGCTTGAGGTTCTTGAGCAAGTTCAAGAGCCAGAGTTTGTTGCTTTGGACACAATGAACTACTGGATTGAAGGTGCTCCGGATGAACTGAAGACCGTTCTGCAGAGGGTAGATGTCGTTGTGATTAATGACGAGGAGGCGCGCCTTTTAAGTGGCGAGTCAAGTTTGGTTAAGGCTAGCCGCATAATACGTCAGATGGGACCCTCTCGAGTCGTGATCAAACGTGGCGAACATGGCGTGCTTATGGCTGATCGAGATGGATATTTCGCGACGCCTGGACTACCTATCGAAAATGTTGTTGATCCGACTGGAGCCGGCGATACTTTTGCAGGAGGATTTATTGGCTATCTGGCATCTTCGGAGACTTTCACCGACGATGTTTACAGGCAAGCTGTTATTTGTGGAAGTGCGATGGCTTCCTTGTCGGTGGAAGATTTCGGCCTGTCTCGTTTGTTAAGTCTGGCTGACGAAGACATCCGTGAACGATTTGATTCTTTTAGACATTTGACCTCTTTTGAGCAGCTTTGAGGCAGCCTGGCACGCTTACTTTGTTGTCGTAGTTATCTGTGTCTTCTTTGTTTCGTGAATATCGGGAGCAACCGTAATATTCATTATGCGAGCGCAGTCAATAGGAGTGACTCATTTGATAGCGGTGATCGTGAGCCGCCGATTGGAACGGAAACGTTTTTCGGTGCACCCTGAACGAAAGTTATAAATGGTGTCGAGATCTCTTGAACTGGGTACGGCAGTGATGGTTTGTGTGATGGCATGGGCTGTGCCTGGCGCGGGTCATTTGTGGCTTGGGCGACTGTCGAAAGGATGTATTTTTTTTGTTGCATTGTCAGCTATGTTTAGTATCGGACTGATGCTTGAAGGTGAACTATTTTCCATCGTACCCTCGCAACCACTTGTGGCCTTGGCGGCGCTAGCAGACCTTGGTATTGGAGTACCTTATTTTATTGCCCAAATGTTTGGTTTTGGAGTAGGACGTGTCGTCGCAACGACCTACGAGTACGGTAATTCATTTTTGATCGTGTCAGGTTTACTAAACATGCTTGTTGTGCTCGATGTGTTTGATGTTGCTTTGGGTCGTAAGTAGGTTGCAAGCTAAGTACTAATGCAAAGTCATTTTGTATTAATGATTCTCTTTGCTGGTTTCGTATCACTGATTTTCGGAGTGCTAATGCGTGATGCCCCGATTGAACAGTGCCGAACTGGCACGGCTATTTTCGCTGGATTTGTTTTGGTAGGAACTTTATTTACCTGGTTGATGTACCCATTTCCTCTATGATCCGGCGGTACTATTCAGAGACGCTACAGCTGGTCTCCGCATGGGGGCCATCTGCTTTTGTGATGGCAGCGATTTTTTTTGTGTCAGGCCTATCGTCTCCTCCGGTGCCCTCAGTGCTGCCAGATGTTGGGCTCCATGCCGTTGCGTATGCAGTGCTCGGAGCCGCATTGTTGAGGGGACTTGCTGACGCACAATGGAGTCAGGTGACAATCAGAAATGTCTTGTGGGCGGTTTTATTGGCTGTCGTGTATGGAGCCAGTGATGAGTGGCATCAGTCATTTGTTCCAGGGCGAACACCGGAACTACGAGATCTATTTTCCGATTTCGTAGGTTCTGTGTTTGGTGCGAGTGTGGTATGGCTGTGGGGTATAGTGTTAATCGATCGGTAAATTAGCATGGATTATCGGACGATAAGCGTTGACTTTGATGACGGGATCGCGACCGTTGTAATTAACCGACCACAGGTAATGAATGCCCTTGATAAGTTAACGCTTGATGAACTTCAAAGTGTGACTCGAGAACTCGCTGCTAATGAATTGGTGAGGGTAGTTGTTCTAACCGGAGCCGGAGATAAGTCGTTTATTGCTGGAGCTGACATCAAAGAACTTTCGACATTAACGCCGATAGAAGCGGAAACACTAGCCCTTCGTGGTCAGGCTGTGTGTAACGACCTTGAGCACATGGGCAAGCCGGTTATAGCGTCTATTAATGGCTATGCACTCGGTGGTGGTTGTGAGATCGCCATGGCCTGTACACTTCGAATTGCGTCTGAGTCGGCTCGTATTGGGCAACCGGAAGTTTCGCTTGGGCTTATCCCTGGATATGGTGGTACCCAACGACTTGCTCGGCTCGTTGGTTGTGGTAGGGCGCTTGAAATAATGCTGACGGGCAAGCCGATTGTTGCCGAAGAGGCTTGGCGCATCGGCCTTGTCAATAAGGTAGTTCCCTCCGGAGAACTGACAGGTGTCGTGCATGGTCTTGCTCAGCATCTCGCGGGGCAGGCTCCGGTCGCGATGAAATACATTCTTTCAGCTGTTCGTGACGGTTTCGGAATGACACTGCGTGATGGCTGCTCTATGGAGGCGTCACTATTAGGTCTGGCTGCTTCGACCGACGATTGGCGAGAAGGAACAACAGCCTTTTTGGAAAAACGTCGTCCGAGATTTACAGGTTCATGAAGGATATTCAATTTATTGACGGTGCGACTGATGCAGCACAGCTTCGTTTTGCGATTGTCGTATCCGTGTATCACCGAGCAATTACGAAAGCTCTTTGCGACGGAGCCGTCGAGGTTCTTAGGCAGGCAGGCGCCGTACCTAATGAAAAATTTGATCCGATCACAATTATTGAAGTGCCTGGCGCGTTTGAGATTCCTCTCGCAGCCCGTCTGGCAGCCGATACGGGTGTTTTTGATGCTGTTATTTGTATCGGCTGCATTGTACGTGGTGAGACGCCCCATTTTGACTTCATAGCCTCAGCCGTATCGCATGGAATAACGATGGCTTCGCAGTTAACCGGTGTGCCAATCACCTTTGGTGTTCTCACCACAAATAATGAACAAGAGGCTGAGGACCGATCTAGTGCAGGTAGTTCTAATAAAGGGCGCGAAGCGGCACTCGCGGCTATTCAGCTAGCGAATGTGACCGCACAATTGTCGCAAGGAAGATAGTGTATTGGACGGGTCTGGACTTCGTACAGAGCGGCACTTGGGACGGGAAACAGCCTTGCAGTTACTGTACCAGTGGGAGGTTGGTGGTGTCGGCGAGAAACAGCGTGACGAATCTCTTGTTCTGTTCTGGTCAGTTCATCCTGCACCTGCTTCTCGCCAAACATTTGCGGGTCAGTTAGCACGCGGAACGTTCGGTGCTTTGAGTAAGATCGACCCTTTAATTGAGTGTCAATCTGAGAATTGGCGCTTATCTCGAATGGCCATTATTGATCGTCTGATTATTCGTATGGCCGTCTATGAATTATTAGACAATGAAACTCCAGCAGCAGTCGTTATCGATGAGGCGCTTGAACTGGCCAAAACATTCAGTGGTGACGGCGCCGTAGGTTTTGTAAATGGTGTCCTTGATGGCGTGCGTCGAGCGATTACGGATCATGGGGAAATAAGTGACTGAAGAACGGGATACTGACGAGAAGCAACAAAGAAAGGCTAATTACGAGGCACTTCAAAAGATTGGTGTCGATGTTTATCCTAGTCGGTTTGATAGAACCGATGAGGTCAGCTCACTTGTTTCTTTGCATGGCAAAAAGACCGGCGATGATTTGGAGAGTGAACGCCCAGAAGTAACGACGGCGGGGAGAATCACAGCGATTCGAAGTTTCGGTAAGGCGAATTTCCTGGTTTTAGCAGAAGGTGGTGCGCGGCTTCAGGTCTACGTAAGGAAGGATGCGCTTAGTGAACAAGATTTCAAGGTATTTAAGGTGTTGGACGTTGGCGACATTGTCGGAATTACAGGACATTTGTTTCGGACGCGTACGGATGAATTGACGGTTTGGGCTAGTCAACTGGTTTTTCTGGCTAAGTGTTTCGAACCACTGCCAGAAAAATGGCATGGCCTGACCGATGTGGAGACTCGTTATCGTCAACGCTATCTCGATTTGATTGTCAATACGGCGTCTCGGGATGTCTTTGAAACACGCAGCCAAGTTTTGTCATTTCTTCGTAAGTTTCTTGATTCTCGTGGTTACTTAGAAGTTGAAACACCGATGATGCAACCCATTGCTGGAGGGGCACTCGCTCGCCCCTTCGTGACCCATCATAACGCTCTCGACCTACCGCTTTATCTTCGGATTGCTCCGGAACTTTATCTGAAGCGTCTTGTAGTGGGCGGTATAGATCGTGTGTATGAGCTAAATCGAAATTTTCGTAACGAAGGTGTCTCTACGCATCACAATCCTGAATTCACCATGCTTGAATTCTATGAGGCATACAGTGATTATGAGTCGCTGATGGTGATGACGGAGGAGATGCTAAGGGCGGTTTCGGTTGAAGTGCTGAACAAGAAGGATTGTGTTTTTGAGAATAATACGATTTCTTTTGAAAAATCCTTTCGGCGAATTAGTTTGCGCGAGGCTACGTGTTCGGCTTTAGCTGAAAAATTAGGGCGCGGTATTTCTACTGATGAACTACGAGATCGTAAAGGTGCATCTGCCCTGGCTGCCGAAATAGGAATTGAGGTGGCGCCGACAGCTGGTGCCGGGAAAATTACTCTGGAAATGTTTGAAACATTATGTGAGTCGGATCTGATCCAGCCAACGTTCGTGTACGATTTCCCGACCGAAGTCTCGCCTCTTTCTAAGCAACGGCCAAATGACCCGGATACCGTCGAGCGATTTGAACTTTATATCGGTGGGATGGAAGTAGCGAATGCATTTACTGAGTTAAACGATCCTGAGGAGCAACGCCTTCGATTTGAATCGCAGTTGGCGGGTCGTGACTCCGAAGATGATGAAGTGCACTCGATGGACGACGATTATATTCGTGCACTTACATACGGACTCCCGCCAACTGGTGGTGAGGGAATCGGAATTGATCGACTTGTAATGCTTTTGACCGGTAGTCCTTCTATTCGAGACGTTATTTTCTTTCCTCTGATGCGTCCGAAAAGAGATTCTTAGGAATTCGCGAGAATGAGCCTTCCCTTCGAGCTCTACGTCGCTATCCGGTATCTATTTGCTCGCCGTAAGCAAGCCTCACTTGCCAGCACTTCATTTATTTCGATGCTTAGTGTGGCGGTCGGTGTGATGGCCTTGATTGTTGCCCTAGCTCTTATGGAGGGGCTGTCGCAAGGGGTACGCGACCGGATTCTCGGTGCGCAGGCTCATGTCTTTGTTTATAAAATGCTGGGCCAAGGGTTTTCTGATTATCGAACAGAAGCCGAGTTGCTTAATCGTTTACCTAGGGTTGTAGCTGCGGCGCCGTCTATTCAAGGACGAGGTCTAGTGCGTACGCGACAAGGCGATGCGTTTATCAATGTAAAAGGAGTAGATCCGTTCCTTGAAATTGATGTGACGCAAGTGGCCAATTCGATTGAACACGGTGAGTGGCTCGCACTTGATTCTTACGAAGGAGAATCGACAGGTGCAATCGTAATCGGTGAAAAACTTGCGCGAAGATTAGGTGCATTTGTCGGCGATGAGGTCAGTATCGTCACGCAAACAGGATCATTATCCCCGATGGGGATGCTGCCACGGCCGCGGCAACTTGAAGTCGTTGGGATTTTCAGTCTTGGGCTTTACGAATACGATACAAGTTATGGGTACGTGTCGATTGATCTTGCTAAACGTATCTTTCGTCAAGATCGCATCGACATGATGGAATTGAAAATTGATGATATCTATGCTTCACGAGACGTGGCGCAGGCGATTCCAGAAGCACTCGGTGCTGCATACGTGACGGATGATTGGACGCAGCTTAATCAGTCGCTTTATTCTGCTTTGTGGCTTGAGAAGATGGCGATTTCTATTGCGTTGGCTCTTATCATGCTTGTTGCAGCTCTTCACATCGTTGCATCACTCGTAATGCTTGTAATGGAAAAAAGCCGAGACATTGCTATCCTAAAGACGATGGGGGCCGGTGTTCGGAGCATGCGTCAGATTTTTATGTTGCAAGGGGTGATCATTGGGGTTGTAGGGACCGCTGTCGGCGCCTTGGCAGGGTATGTGATCGCGACTGTGATGGACCATTATCGTATTATTCGAATGCCGCCAGATGCTTACCAAATTTCGTACGTTCCTTTCGTTGTTGACCCCATCGATTTTTCAGTCGTGGTTGTATCTGCACTTGTGGTGTGTCTGTTAGCAACGATTTATCCGTCACGTCACGCTGGCCGGATAGATCCCGCCGAGGCTTTGCGCTTTCAGTGATGTGCGGCATTGTTATTTATGCCATTTCTTAAGGTGAGCGGGCTCTCCAAATCATATTTAATTGGGGGGAAATCACTTTCAGTAATTCATGGCTTGGACCTTGACGTGCATCGTGGAGAAATGGTCGCCATTATTGGTGCGTCGGGCGTTGGGAAAAGCACCTTGCTTCATCTTTTAGGGGGCCTTGACCGTGCTCAGTCTGGTTTGGTCCAGCTAGAAGAAACAAAGATTTCAGAACTTGGTGATGATGCTGTTGTTCGTTTTCGTAATCGAAATGTTGGCTTTGTATTTCAGTTTCACCATTTACTTCCAGAGTTTTCGGCGCTGGAGAACACAGAGATGCCTATGCGAATTGCTGGTATTTCTCCAGTAGAGACAAGAGAGCGTGCTTCGAATTTATTGGCAGAGGTCGGACTTGAAGGTCGGTTGCATCATCGCCCCGGGATGTTATCCGGCGGTGAACAGCAGCGCGTTGCGGTTGCGCGGGCACTTGTAATGAACCCGGCGCTGCTTTTAGCCGACGAACCGACAGGTGATCTTGATGAAATGACTGGTACAAAACTTCATGCATTGCTTAGAGAAATGCATGAAGTACATGGTTTGACATCAGTGATTGCAACTCATAATTCTCAGCTGGCTTCTGCATGCGACCGTGTGTTGGGTCTTGCTAATGGTAGGCTTTCCCCATTGTAAACGACCGGCAGTGTTTGAGGTTCGGTTGCGCGAACTGAGCTTGGAAGGGTTCTTCTATGGCTTTTAGTTGCGTCGAGCGGGTGTACCTTATAATCGCGTAAGAGGTCGCATCTAGGGATGCGAGTATCAAGGGTGCGGGTGTGGTGAATGTTTGAACGATACACGGAACGGGCGCGGCGTGTATTGTTTTTTGCCCGTTACGAAGCCAGCCAACTTGGAAGTATTTCCATAGAGACAGAACACCTCTTGCTCGGTCTTATTCGTGAAGGCAAGGGACTGACGAGTCGTATTTTTTCCCGCTCACATCTTTCCTTGGAGAATATTCGGAAGGAAATCGAGGGGCGAACTGTCTTTAGAGAAAAGGTTTCTACCTCGGTTGAGATCCCATTTAGCACCGAAACCAAGAGAGTTTTGCAATTTGCGGCTGAAGAAGCGGACCGTTTACTTCACAATTACATTGGAACCGAGCATTTGCTGCTCGGTATATTACGTGAAGAACGTTCCGTCGCATCGATGGTTCTCTCCGAAAAAGGGATGCGATTAAATACGGTTCGCGAAGATATTGTGCAACTGTTAAACGAGAAGACGGCTGTTAGTCGAGTGAAGGAGACACCATTACTGGCGGAGTTTAGTCGCGACCTGTCTGATGCGGCGACTAAAAACAATCTAGACCCGTTGGTTGGTCGTTCCGTGGAACTTGAACGAGTGCAACAAGTTTTGTGCCGACGGTCAAAGAACAATGCTGTTTTGATTGGAGAACCTGGTGTCGGTAAGACGGCTATCGTTGAAGGTTTGGCGCAGCGGGTAGCTTGTGGGGATGTACCGCATTTCCTTGCCGATAAACGTTTGCTTGCGCTCGATATTTCATTGATTGTTGCTGGGACAAAGTACCGCGGGCAGTTCGAGGAACGGCTCAAGGCAATAATGAAAGAATTAGCTGAAAACCCAAACATTATTGTCTTTATTGATGAACTTCATACACTCGTTGGTGCTGGGGCAGCCGAAGGCTCACTTGATGCTGCTAATATTTTGAAGCCAGCTCTTTCTCGCGGAGAGATTCGCTGTATTGGTGCTACGACACCATCTGAGTTTCGGAAATACATAGAGAAAGATCGTTCGTTAGAACGTCGATTTCAAGCCATCAAAGTTGAACCACCTTCTGAAGTAGAGTCACTCGAGATTCTTAGTGGTATTAAAGAAAAATACGAAAGCTTCCACCATGTAGCTTATGCGCCTGAGGCAATGGAGGCGGCAGTCTACCAATCGAGTCGATATATTACGGATCGATTTTTGCCCGATAAGGCAATTGATCTTGTTGATGAGGCTGGTGCCCGAGCGAAGTTGCGAGAATCAGGTTACACGGAAGAATTCGGTGAAGTTAACAAGAGTATTCGAGTTGCGGTAGAGCAAATGGAAAATGCAACTGCCCAGAAGGATTACGAGCGCGCGCAATTCTTTCGTGAACAGGAGGTTCTTGCGCGGGAAAATTTACAGTTTATTCGTGAGAAGTTCGACGTGAAAAATAGTGGTAGCAAGGTTGCGGTGACTAAGCAGGATATTGATGAAGTTGTTTCAAAGTGGACCGGCGTGCCTTTAGTATCTATCAATCAAGATGAAAGCACGAAGTTACTTAATATGGAGGAAGAGCTCCATAAACGAGTAATTAGTCAACAACTCGCGGTATCGGCACTTGCGAGGGCTATCCGCCGTTCGAGGGCTGGTCTGAAGTCTCCGGATCGGCCCGTCGGTAGTTTCGTTTTCCTTGGACCTACAGGCGTGGGGAAAACGGAGTTAGCTCGTGCGTTGGCAAATGTTTTGTTTGGCAGCGATGCATCTCTCGTTCGATTTGATATGTCTGAGTACATGGAGAAGCATTCTGTTTCAAAATTAATCGGTTCTCCGCCTGGTTATGTTGGCCATGAAGAAGGTGGGCAACTGACCGAGAAAATTAAAAGGCATCCATACTCTGTTGTGTTACTCGATGAGATAGAAAAGGCTCATCCAGATTTATTCAACATTTTGTTGCAGGTATTTGAAGATGGTCATTTAACAGATGGCCTTGGGAATAGAGTTAATTTCAAGAACACTATCATTATAATGACGTCAAATATTGGCGCTCGTTATATTCAAAAGAAAGCATCTGTCGGTTTTCAGTCATCTGAAGCTCGTGAGATTCAAAGGAGTGTCTCCGAGATGGTTCTTGGAGAGGTTAAGCGGACTTTTAATCCAGAATTTGTTAACCGTGTTGACGAGATTATCGTTTTTGAGGCCCTAACGGACGACGATCTGCGAAAAATTATGGCTATGCTCATTGCGCAGCTTAATAAGAATCTCCTTGACCGCGCCCTCTCTATACGGCTTACGTCAGAAGTAGTTGACTGGATCATCGAAGCTACGTGTAGAGACCGGTCCTATGGCGCTAGGCCGCTGCGGAGGGCTATCCAGCGTTATGTTGAAGATCCGCTATCTGAAGAGTTGATCCGGGGGCGGCTTGAGTCAGGAGAGGTTGAGGTGTATCTAGATGCTGGGGCTCTTGCGTACCGTGCAGCTGGTCGGGAGTTGGAAGGAAGTCGGCTGGCTTAGTTAGGGTTCCTAGTTTTCGGCGAAAAGTTCCCTCAGTATCTAAAATCCCGTAAAATAACAACATCGGTGTGTTAGATGAACAAAGGTAAACCCTTGTGTTCGTTGTGGGATACGGTGATCTGTTCTATCAACTGCAGTTAGGTATAAAGAGAATTAGATGTTAAGTAAGAGGAGTTTTAGAACGGCGTTAGCTCGGTCAGGCAAGTTAAAACAGGTCTTGGGCTTGGTTATTACTTGCTTTTGGGCGAGTTCGTTTACTGCTACTGCCCAGCAACCTCCATCAATTTTCGGCGCATCCCAGCTTCCGGTAGAGCCCGTTGTCCAAGCGTTGCCACCAGAAGGTTCGCCCATTTTACTGAAACAGGTCGAGCTTCGTTTTCCGACCCAAGACAATGTTGGTGGCGTTGACTATGACACCTATCTGTACTACATGGAAATTAAGGACCATATTAGTTTGCCCTCCCAGGGTAAGTGGGTTCCGTATTCGGAAGCGACAGAGCAAATAGTTCTTGATGATCATGAGCGGTTGTGGGACACGGGATTTCTCAGTGATCTCTGGATTGAGATTGTTGACGAACCTTATTCAAACGGTGTTCCTGCAAAGCGGATTATTTTTAATCTTGAAGAACGAGAACGAGTCAAAATCGTTAGCTATGAAGGCTCAGATGAACTCAAGGTTGAAGATATCAATTTGAACCTTCAGGAACAGGGTATTTCGATGCGGCTTGATTCGTTCATTGACCCTGGCACGATTCGGCGTGTGAAATCCCTTTTGAGCAATATGTTTGCTTCGAAAGGTTATCCGTTTGCGGAAATCGATCACACCATCGAACCAGTAGCTGGGGGACCAAAGCTCGTCAGTTTGAAGTTTGAGATGAATGAAGGTTCGAAGGTTCAGGTACAGACGATCGATTTCCTCGGCAATTCTGACATGACCGATAAGACCTTAAAGAAGAAGATGAAGAAGGTCAAAGAACGGTACTGGCTTTCTTGGATGACTGGAAGAGGGACTTATAAACCAGAAGAGTATGAGGAAGATGCTGAGGCTATTGAGGCCTATTATCGGGACGAGGGCTATATCGAGGCCCAGGTTGGGCAACCGATCATCGACTATTTTGACGAGTCTGAAGATGGTAAAACCAGAGGAATGACGCTGCGGGTTCCCATTGACGAAGGCGAGCGCTTCCGTATCGGCGAATTAACCTTTTCCGGTAACGAGATTCTTCTTGAAGAAGGTCTTCGAGATATTTTTGACAACATCAGCTCCGGTGATTTTTATAGTGAAGGTGATGTCCGAAAAGGTTTTGATGATGCCAGAGAGTTGTATGGTTCACTTGGTTATTATGAAATGACTCTCGCGCCAGACTTGAGTCCGCGGACTGATGATCAGGTTGTTTATGTTGATGAACTGGACGAACTGGCGACAGGGAATGAACCAGCTGTTGATTCCAATTCCGTTTCCGGGAACGGAGATGGCAATACTGAAGCGCACGCAAATATTGACGAAGATAGCGACGAGCGTGAGATCGCTGAAATTCGTCCGGCTCGTATTGAGGGTGCGCCAGTTGTTGACGTCACAATACGAGTACAAGAAGGCGAGCAGTTTTTTGTTAACAGGATTGAGTTTACGGGGAATAGCACCACGCACGACGAAGTCATACGTCGAGAATTACAGATCATTGAAAATGCCGTTTTTAATACAGAGGCATTGAAGTACAGCGTTCGGCGACTGAATCAGCTCGGGTTTTTTGAACCGCTCGATGATACGGCTGTTAATGTTGAAAAAAATGAAGAAGTTGAAAATGAAGTCAATGTCACGATCGCACTGAGCGAAGCGAATCTTAATCAATTGACGTTTGGCGCGGGTGTGTCACAGTTCGACGGATTTTTTGGTCAAATCTCATTCTCAACATCTAATTTCCTGGGGCGCGGTGAGACGCTTGGTGTCAATCTCATGAGCGGCTCTCGCTCACGAAACCACTCAATTTCATTTACGAGACCTTTTAATTTTGGCATGCCATTGTCTATCGGCTCCCAGGTGTATTCGAGGCGGATGGAGTGGATTGGAAGTTTCACCGAAGAAACCACGGGAGCATCGGTTACTGCTGGATTTCCTATCTCGTATTTCACGAGGGTTTATCTCGGCTATAGCTTGGATCAATCTCAAGTTAGTGATGTTAATCCATTCATGGGTACGAATCCTGAACTGCTGGCGTACAACCCGTTTTTATCGGATGCGTTGCTGCTAGGATCGGGTGGTATGAGAACGATCAGCAAAGTTATACCGCAAATCCGTTATGACACAGTTGATCATCCTATTTTCCCGACACAGGGAACTACGTTAGCAGCGCGAGTAGAACTGGCCGGTGCTGGCGGCAATACTCGTTTCGTCAAACCCACCCTCGAATCAACATGGTGGACGCCTCACTTATCCAATACGATTTTTGGTGTTCATGCTCAGGTGTCGTACATCATGGCTGGTGATCCAGATTCAATCCCTGTATTTGAGCGTTTGTGGCTGGGTGGCGAATATTCAGTGCGAGGGTTTGACATTCGGCGAATTGGTCCAACCATGGCGGAGGTGAACCCAGGCATGGTTGACCCGTATTCGTATCAGGGACGTATGGTTCTTGGTGGAAATAAGAGTGTGCTCTTTAATGTGGAATACCAATTTTTAATTGGTGGTCCTGTTCGTCTTATTTCGTTTTACGATGCGGGGCAGGTGCAAAATTTTGGAAGCCAGTTCATGATGAATGATTTCAAAAGCTCAACTGGCATTGAGCTTCGTATCTTTATGCCAATGTTGAATGTTCCATTCCGTTTGATTTATTACTACAACCCGCAGGTGGATGGTGTGTTTAACGATCGGCTATATGAACAAGAAAAACATGGATTCCGTTTTTCGATGGGTTCGACGTTCTGACGTCGTAAGATTGAACAATTAAGAGCAGTTACAGACGTTTTACAAGGTATGAAATAAGAAAGAGTTGTGATGAGATCTGGCACTTTAAGCGTGATGGCGGTTATTGCGGTTTTCCTGGGTACGGCGCCAGTTTTCGCCCAAGATGAGCCGGCTGCTTCGCCGGCAACACTTCCGTTCCCGGCAGGTGCTCGTATAGGGTATGTTGACTTGCAACGCGTGTTGGCAGGATCTACCGATGGACAGGCGTCAAACGCGAGGGTTCAGGAATTAACGGACCAAAAGATTTCAGAAATTGAGGCCCGCAATACAGGGTTGCAGGCTGAGCTACAGGCATCTAATCAGACGCTGCAGGACTCTCAGCAGAAACTCGCTCAGGGAGAGTCAGTGATGAGCGGTGAAGCACGAATTAACTTACAGCGCGAGATTTCTCGGATGCAGTTGGATATGCAAAGGCAGACGCAAGATGCGCAAGCCGAGATGGAACGTGTTCAACAGGATGCTCAAGGAGAGATCGAAGCACTCCAGCAGGAATTACAGATTGAGTTCGAGACCGTACTGAGTCCGGCTATTGATGAGGTCGCGACCGAAAAAGGACTTGATTTTTTGATGGCAGTGGGGCCTGGTGTGATTTGGGCCAACCGTTCTTTGGATTTAACTCAGGAAGTGATTGATAAATTAAATTTGGCGCCGTCGAGTCCTTGACCCACGATGAGGACATTTAGTTAACGAATTTATTTGACAGCGAGCGTTGTAGTCTGGTGCCTCTCGACATCCCTCTGATTCTTGACCGACTCACTTACCGATATCCTTCGCTACTTATCGACAGCATAGTCGAACATGAACCTGGTCACCGCATTATGGTGGTGAAGAATGTAACGGTTAATGAGGAGTATTTTCAGGGACATTTTCCTGGAAGCCCGCTAATGCCAGGCGTCATGATGATTGAGGCGTTAGTACAGGTCGCTACGCTTCTCTTGCTTGACGATACGAAGGACGTTCCGACTGCGCGCGCAATGCTTAGAGGTGTTGACAATGCAAAGTTTCGCAGACAGGTGGTTCCTGGAGACAGGTTGTTTCTGGAAGTCACTCTTCATGGCGAGTCTGACGGAGTCTTCATCAGTCATGGAGTTGCTACCGTTGATGGGCAAACCGTTGCCGAGGCAGAATTACGAATCACTCTGGAAGAATCAACACATATCGATTCGACAGCGAAAGTTCATCCCGATGCGGTGTTGGGAGAAGGAACCATCGTTGATCGGCATGCCATTATCGGAGCAGGAGTCAAGATCGGTCGACATTGTAGGGTCGGTGCCTCGGCTGTGATTGCCGGTGATACAGAAATAGGTGATGACTGCGAGATTTATCCATTCGCGTCGGTTGGTTTGACCCCGCAAGATACTAAGTATCATGGTGAAAAGACTCGGCTCGTGGTTGGTAGCGGTAACGTCTTTAGAGAAGGTGTGACCATCCACTGTGGTACAGCAGGTGGTGGTGGAGTAACTCGAATCGGAAATGACAATTTACTTATGGCTTACGCGCATGTCGCCCATGACTGTATCGTAGGTAATAAGACGATATTTGCTAACAGTGGTACCTTGGCTGGTCATGTTGTTGTAGAGGATGGTGCTACGATCGGAGCGTTTTCAGCTGTGCACCAATTTTGTCGCGTGGGACGAGAAGCGTATATTGGGGGTTATTCGGTAGTTACGATGGATGCGCTTCCGTATGGAAAGACTGTTGGGAGTCGTGCGATGGCTCGGGTATACGGGGTGAACACAATTGGTCTTGAGCGCCGTGGATTTCCGCAGGAAACCATTGCGCGACTCAAGCAAGCATATCGGTATTTACTGCAATCTAAACTTAATACGAGTCAGGCGCTTGACCGGATCGACTCTGAATCTCATCTTGATGGAACAGAGGTTCGATATTTGGTCGACTTTATTCGCACGTCCAAACGCGGCGTGAATTTGCGCCGCCCACCGAAGCAGGCTGAGCCTGTCGGGGTTGACGACTAGACGTTGTAACGTGATTCATGCGTATCGGCTTGATCGCTGGTAACGGCAAGTTTCCTTTTCTCGTTCTGGAAGCTGCGAAGAGTTTGGGGCACGACGTCACCGTCGTTGCCATAAACGATGAAGCGTATCCAGAAATAGAGACAATAGCGGCTGTCGGTCGGCCATCTGAAGTGCATTGGGTATCGTTGGGACAGCTTGGGCGTTGCATTGAGATTCTTAAAGATGCAGGAATTAAGCAGGCCTTAATGGCCGGTCAGGTCAAACATAACAAGTTATTTTCTGTGGTTCCTGATCTCACGGCATTGTCTGTTCTTCGAAAAGCGGCGACGAAAAATACTGATGCACTCATTTCTGCTGTGGCTGATGTCTTGCAAGATAATGGCATTGACTTGATTGACTCGACGCTGTTTCTGGAGCCATTACTGGCTCGGGAAGGCCACTTGACGTCGCGACGTCCGACTATTGATCAACAGAAGGATTTGCAGTTCGGGTATGAAATAGCTGACGCAATTGCGGGTTTGGACATTGGGCAGACGATCGTTGTTAAGGATCGAGCCGTTGTGGCCGTTGAGGCAATGGAAGGCACAGATGAAGTGATTATGCGAGCGTCTCGATTAGCTGGATCAGGTGTAACGGTTATCAAAGTTGCGAAACCGGAGCAGGATATGCGATTTGATGTACCAGTTATCGGTCTGCCTACTATAAAGACTTTATGTGAGGCTCGGGCTGCTACTCTTTCAATTGATGCTGGTCGAACGCTCATCCTTGACGGAAGTCAGGTATTTGACGCTGCGGATCAGGCTGGTGTCGCAATCGTAGGACGCTCTCTGGGCCAGGGGAAGACAGGCTCTGAATAATGGAATCGGCGTTTCGAGCAGTAGTAATTGGTGTCGGTCACCTAGGGCGCCACCATGCGCGAATTCTGAGTGCCATGGATGATGTTGACCTTGTTGGTGTGGTGGATGTTGATGTGGATCGAGTGCGAAACGTTTCTTTGGAATACGGAACGGACGTTATTACGGACATCCGGACAGTGCTTCCCAACGTGGATGGTGTCGTAGTCGCGGTGCCAACTCAAGACCATCTTTCAGTTGCCGTGCCTTTGCTGGAGGCTGGAGTATCGGTGTTAGTCGAGAAGCCGATTGCCTCATCATCCGCTGAGGCAGACTTACTTCTTCGATCAGCTGCAACGTCTGGTGCTACTTTGGCAGTTGGTCACACTGAACGACATAATCCGGCAGTGGCGGCCGCACGGAAGCTGATCTCTGCACCTGGATTCATTGAGGTACACCGACTTTCAACCTTTCAGTCCCGTAGCCTCGATATTGATGTGGTGTTTGATGTCATGATTCATGATCTTGACATTGTGCTATCGCTTGTCGGATCGGAGCCAGTATCTCTTGAAGCGGTAGGGATCCCGGTGTTGACTGATCGCATCGATATTGCGAATGCCCGCCTAAGGTTTGAAAGCGGTTGTATTGCGAATCTCACGGCTAGTCGGATCAGTCGTGAACAGGTTAGGAAGCTACGTGTCTTTCAGCCGCATGCGTTAGTTACCGTTGATTACGCGGAGCAGCAGGTGGAAGCTTGGAAGGTTTCCAGAAATAATAATGGAAGCCCTTCTGTTGAAGGTGGGCCAATTGAAGTGGAGGCGATTGAGCCACTCGAATGCGAACTCTTAGATTTCGTGAGTTCAGTTCGTAATGGCGTTGAGCCAAGTGTGACTGGTGTTGCCGGTCGGCGAGCACTTGCGGTTGCAGAGGCAATTACTCAGGCGATGAAGGATGCGAATCACCTGCCCGGAGTAGGCGAGAATTCTTGATGGATCTATCACGTTTTAATTCGGTTTCGGAGAAGCTTGTGGCTGGTGATGAGCTTTCAGAGCTTGATATTTCCGAACTGTCGTCGACTACTAATTTACTTCGACTCGGCGCGCTGGCAGATGAACGAAGGCGACGTAAGTCAGGACCTCGAGTTACCTTTGTTCGTGTTTTTGAAGTTGCAGTGAATGAAGAGCTCGATAGTCAAAAGATACCGGATACTGCCGGTGAGGTGAGAATTATTGGTTGTCCAGGTTCGATTGATAACGCAGTTCGGGAAGTTCAGCGAATAGTTTCGCTGTCCGGGCAGGTACCCGTTACAGGGTTTAGGCTTGAGGACCTGGTGTCGCTATGTGCCAATGAGCCCGGCCGATTTGAGGGGCTTTTGTCGAAACTGAAGCGAAATGGCTTAGCTCGTCTTTCTGAAGTAAGTGTGGATAGTGAAATCGATTCAGTCTGGATAAAGCGCTGTGTAGAGACAGGCATTCTAATTAATAGTGCAGTCATTCAGGACACCGTATTGCCTACAGACATTGTGGCTAATCGTATCAAGGGATGGAATCATGACTATGGAATCCAGGCGTTTTCTCCCCTACCAAGAAAATTGAAGCTAGAGCCTACAACCGGCTACAAAGATTTGCATCGGGTTGCGTTAGCGCGCGTGCTGGTCGACAATATCCCGTCGATACAAATTGATTGGAGACTTTACGGACCGAAATTGGCTCAGGTCGCGCTTGCGTTCGGGGCCAATGATTTAGACAGGGTGTCGCCGTTCGATACACTTGAGAATGGTCGGAGACGTGGTCCACTTGAAGAGATTAAAAAAAATATCCTTGCGGCCTCGTTGGAGCCTGTGCAACGAAACTGTCGATTCGAACTAACTCCAATTAACTCCTCATAAAATAATCAAGGACTAGTAGAGAAAAACGATGAGTGCGATCCGTGTCGGAGCGGTACAGTATCTGAATGCACGTCCTTTGGTACATGGGCTTGAAGCTCAGAAAGATCTATTTTCGTTTAAATTTGACGTCCCTGCTAAATGTGCGTCGCTATTACACGAACGATCGGTCGATTTGGGTCTCATACCGACCATAGAGTACCTTCGCAAGCCCCACTATCGCCTGGTTCCTGATATTGGAGTTGTGTCTCACGGTCCCGTGGAATCAGTGGCGTTGTTTACGACTAGGCCGATAGAAGCTATTCGGTCGATTGCTGTCGATACGAGTTCCCGGACAGCTGCTACCCTGCTTCGGATTTTATGTGCTCAGTGGTTTGATATTGAACCAAATTTCCACACGATGGCGCCGGATCTTGATTCAATGTTGAAGCGTTGTGACGCAGCATTACTCATCGGAGACAATGCTCTTTTTACAGAGCACAGGACCGTTGTCGATCTTGACAAGATTGATCTTGGCGAAGAATGGACATCTATGACGAAGTTGCCGTTCGTCTGGGCGGTGTGGGCGGGGCGGGATGGCGCTGTCGATTCTGAGCATCTTTTGGCGCTGGAAAAAGCACGTGATGCGGGCTTGCAGGCGCTTGATGAAATCGCTGGACAGTTCGGACCGACAGATGAAGATCAAGCTGAGCTTGCTCGTGAGTATCTGCGTAAGAATGTCCAGTTTGAATTGGCTGACGATTGCCGTGACGGACTTAGGCGTTATTTTGAATTGGCTCTTAAAACGGGAATTTTTCAACACTCTGGAGCACTTCAGTTTTACGAGAAATGAGCGTGGCAATAATTGACGCCGCTGTTCAAACGGTTCTTGATGGAGGGCGCCTCGATAGGCAAGCGGCCTTAGCGCTTTACCAAGACCTTCCTATCCACGAACTCGGTCTCTTGGCTGATTCAGTTCGCGCCAAGAAACATCCCGACCGCATTGTGAGTTACATCATTGATCGCAATGTGAATTACACGAACATTTGCGTAGCGAAGTGCAACTTTTGTGCTTTCTACCGAGAAGTTGGTTCAGGTGATGGTTTCGTGCTTGGATTTGAAGAAATCTTTGCAAAGATTGATGAAACGATAGCCGTTGGTGGTGTGCAGCTATTATTACAGGGCGGTCACAACCCAGACCTGCCCCTGAATTGGTACGAAGATTTATTTCGTGCGGTTAAGTGCCGATATCCTGATTTCAGACTTCACGCCTTGTCACCTCCAGAGGTGATTCATTTATCTCGGTTGTCTCAACTGCCAGTAAAGGAAGTCGTCGATCGGTTAATTACTGCCGGACTTGACAGTATTCCAGGTGGTGGTGCGGAAATACTCGTCGATTGGGTGCGTCAAGAACTAAATTGTTACAGTAAGGCAACTGCAGATGAGTGGCTCGGTGTAATGCGTTGTGCGCATGAATCTGGTCTTCGCAGTACAGCAACAATGATGTACGGCACAGTCGAGGGATACCGGGAACGCGTCGAACACCTGATGCGCATACGGGAATTGCAGGATGAGACACATGGCTTTACTGCCTTCATCACGTGGAGCTATCAACCGTTACACACGGAACTTGATGGCGTCGAAGCCACAGGGATTGAGTATCTCAGAACGTTGGCATTGGCACGTTTGGTTCTCGATAACGTCGACAACATTCAGGCGTCGTGGGTTACTCAGGGCGGGAAAGTTGGTCAATTGAGTTTGGCCTATGGTGCCAACGATATGGGAAGTGTGATGATTGAAGAGAATGTCGTACGGGCAGCTGGTGCGTCGTACTGCATGGATGAACTTGAGATCGTTCGTAATATCGAAGACGCTGGATTTCTTCCTAAGCGCCGAAATATGCATTACGAAATACTTGGCGATCCAATATTTCGTATACGAGATATTCCTCGGATGACAGAATTGTCAGTTGCGAGGACTGCAGGACATACAGCGCTTCCTGAAGAACTTGACCGATACGCCGCGCGAAGCGCGGTCGGGAAGCAGCGGCAACTTGCCAGAACCCCACCTGATTAAAGTTATATCCAGCTGCCATTACGACGAAAGCCTATGTCTTGTAATCGCTACCATGCCCGATGGGTTCTGCCGATTACATCGACACCGATTAAAGATGGTTGGGTAGAGATCGTAGATGGGGCGATCACGGCTATTGGAGCATCCAGACCAGTCGGTTCCCCGGAGCCTTTTGGTGTTGATCTTGGCGAGAGAGTGATTATGCCAGGCGTTGTTAATGCGCACACGCACCTGGAATTATCAGGATTGCAAGGGCGTATTCCACGCGCGACATCGATGCCAAGCTGGGCACGTACCGTTATGGATGAACGGCCGAAGGTTGCTTCATCTTTAGCAGGACGGGTGCCGCATGCTGCGAGCGAGTGTCGGCGTTGCGGGACCGCCTTGGTTGGTGACATCGCTAATACTCTTGATTCACTCGATACATTAAGAACCGAATGTATCGATGCAACTTTGTTTCATGAGTTCCTCGGTTTCGATATTGAAGCGGCTGATGCAGACAACCTTGTTGAACCGGTATCTCGACAGATAGCGGAGCGGTTAAATGGCCGCGTCAAAATTAGAGCGGCTGCACATGCACCGTATTCAGTATCAGCTGAATTGTTTTGTGCGATCGGTCGATTGCCGGGTCCGCGGTCAGTACATCTTGCTGAGTCCGAAGAAGAAGTAGAGTTTCTGCTTTCCGGTGGAGGTCCGTGGCGAAATATTCTTGAAGAACGTGGTCGAATGAGCCGTGCATGGGTGCCTCCTGGACTGCGTCCCGTCGATTACCTTGAGTCAGTCGGATGGCTTCGCGACGATACCATCGCTGTGCACGGTGTCCAGCTTGTTGGGGACGAAATTGACCGGTTAGCACAAGCGGGTACAACGCTGGTAGTGTGTCCGCGGAGTAATGATTGGACAGGAGCTGGCGTTCCGGCGATTTCTGAGTTCTACATTCGAGGCCTACGTGTCGCGATTGGAACAGATAGTCTCGCGAGTGCGCCTGACCTTAATGTTTTTAAGGAAATGTCAGAAGTTCGGCGATTGGCTCCAGATGTGTCTGCGGCACAATTGCTAGAGAGTGCAACGATCGTTGGAGCGCAAGCACTCGGCTGGGGTCGGTCACACGGCGCTATTGAACTAGGAAGGCAAGCCGCTCTGATAGCCGTTGAGATTCCGACCGGGATCTCAGATGTGGAAGAATATCTGCTAAGCGGAATCGAGCCGTGTTCCATCACATGGCTTGAGGAGACCGCCGTTTCGTAACCGACCGATAGGAAACCTTTATTCTCGGAATGTTCATGCTGTCACGTTTGTATAAGTATGCCTCGCTGATACGTATTAGCCATACAGTATTCGCACTTCCATTTGCCTTGACGGGGGCACTGTTAGCGAACGAACAGACAGGATTGCTATGGGGCCGTTTGGGATGGATTGTGCTCGCGATGTTGTCGGCTCGAACGGCGGCAATGGCATTCAACAGAGTAGTTGACGCGCGGTTTGATGCACGGAATCCAAGGACGAGTGGTAGGGAAATTCCGCAAGGAGAAGTGTCTTCCCGAGAGGGGAGAGCGATTGTTGTTGTGAGCGCGTCTGTCTTTATTGCTGTGACTTATCCACTTGGGTCCCTTTGTTTTACGTTGTCTCCGGTCGCACTAGTGATCGTGTTCTGGTATTCCCTAGCCAAGCGGTTCACGCATTACACACAGTTATTTCTTGGTCTTGCAGTGGCTGTTGCTCCTGTCGGTGGTTGGTTGGCTGCCGGAGGCGGTTTTGATTGGCAACCATGGTTACTTGCTGTGGCAACAGGGTTTTGGGTGGCTGGCTTTGACATTCTCTACGCTTGTGAAGATCTCGAATTTGATCGCACCCAAGGACTTCGATCGATTCCGGTTCGGTACGGAGTAGCGCGGTCATTGGGGATGTCACGAGGATTTCATGTCATAACAGTTTTGGCATTAGGGGCGCTGGCTTTGGTCACGCCATTGGGTCTGATGTATCTTGGAGGAGTCGGTGTCGTTGCCATACTCTTGATGTATGAGCAATCGTTGGTCAGCGTGACCGATCTTTCTCGGGTTAAGGAGGCGTTTGATTTGAACGGCTATGTCGGGTTGCTATATCTTGTTTGGACGGCAGGGGTTCTCTATGCCGGCTAGGCTGAGACGAGTTGCAATAGGCGTTACAGGTGCAAGTGGCGCGCTTTATGCAGTTCGGACGGTATCCTCACTACTGGCACTAGATGTCCAGGTAGAATTGGTCGTATCCGATCTTGGGCGTCGGCTTCTGCGTGATGAACTTGGAGCAGAGGCTGCTGTTGACAAATTAGCTGAGTATATTTCTGCGCGCTATGGCGTCACGGTTGCTTCGGACAACTTCGTAATCCATAGCAATAAAGATGTCGGCGCGACCATCGCGAGTGGAAGCTATTTGTGTGACGCCATGGCAATCGTTCCGTGTTCAATGAAAACACTGGCGGGAGTGGCACATGGATTGTCGCGTAATCTCATTGAGCGGGCGGCTGATGTGATGCTTAAAGAACGACGGCGCTTGGTCGTTGTTCCTCGAGAAACCCCGATGAGTCTTCCGCAACTCAGAAATATGGTACTTTGCGCGGAGGCAGGAGCTCAGGTATTGCCAGCGATGCCGGCTTTCTACCAAGGACCTGAAACCATCGACGACCTGTCTGATTTCATGGCAGGAAAAATTTTGTCATGCCTTGGCATTGAAAATGACCTGTATCCAGCATGGGCCGGGTAGTTAATAAGGCCCCGGATCGCATCGCGGGTATGTTTGATGCGATCGCCGGGCGTTACGATTCATTGAACCGATTTCTGAGTGTCGGTTTTGATAGGCGCTGGCGTCGGCGAATGGTTGCGTCGCTCGGATTAACTGGGACTCAAACCGTTCTTGACCTGTGTACGGGTACCGCTGATGTGGCAATTGCGCTATGTGAGACCCAGCATTCACCTGATCGTGTCATTGGAGTCGATTTTTCAGCAGAAATGTTAAAGCATGGTCAGGAAAAGTTAAATGCCCTGAATTTATTGCCAAAGGTACACCTTCTTCGTGCGGATGGAACGGCGATTCCACTACCGCCTGGGTCGGTAGACGCGGTGACGATAGCTTTCGGAATTCGGAATATTCAGAACCCGATGCGAGCGTTACTGGAAATTAGGCGGGTGGTTCGTCCAGGCGGACGGTTGGCGATTCTAGAGTTTGGGATGCCTGATACGCCTGGTATTCGAACACTATATAGGTGGTATTTTCGAAGGGTTTTGCCGTGGTTCGGTCGTCTTGCTTCTGGGCACGACAGTGCTTATAGCTATTTACCGCAGTCGGTTGGGGAATTTCCAAGTGGCTCGGAATTCTGCCAAATGATGCGGGAGGCAGGGTTTATTGGGACTCGAGCTCACATGCTGCAATTTGGGGTCGTCTATCTTTATGAAGGCGTTCGGGCCCATGGTTCTGCATTGGAGTGAAGGATGTCCTGAGATAAAAATAGCGGACTCGTCGAGGTGAAGAGCCAGTTATAATCAACAATTGGCCCATGTACTTTGACTTCGAGGACCGTTATATAGATGCGCCGAGCTTGGATTCGGCCATGTCTTGGCGAGAGCAGGCCCTTCTATCGCTCTTTGCGCATCTCTTCGTGGTGGCCCTTATTCTGTTCCTCCCGATGCTGCCGTTCGTGCGTGCTGCTGAGGACGCTCGGCAAGAGCGGTTGATGGAGTTAGCACAACTTCAACAGAGTCAGCCGCTTGTTGCTCCAGATGCGAATCGAACATTTGTTTTTATTGAACCCCGTGTCGACCTTGAATCACAGGAAGGACCACGGGTAGAGGTTCCGTTCTCGGATCGTGATCGAGTCGCTCAGTCCCCGGCAGAATCAGACATGCCGCTTAACGCATTACCGAATGCCGAGGGTAATTCGTCATTGTTCATTGAATCGGATGACCCTTCTAACATCGAAACTGATCCAACGGCTGAACTCTACGCGGATCAAACTAATCCACTAGAAGGAGTTCCTTCTGATCCAGATGAATTAACCGAGTCTGCAGTGAATTCTGATGCGGTTGATCAATCACGAAGCCCTGAAAATCCAGGCGAACTCTCGACAGAGGAATTGATTGCTAGGGCTATAGAGGATGGTTCATTGGCGTTGCCCGGGGACGGACTTCGTGATCCGGATACCGTGAACAATGGTTCAGATCGACCAGCGGATGGATTGCTCGGGCGTGCATTGCGGAATCTTAACCAATATGTCCAGCGAGAAAGTTTTAACAATGAAGAGGGTTCTGTTGGTCAATTCGGACCATGGATTCAGTTTGATTCAAAGGGCGTAGAATTCGGACCGTGGATTCGTCGATTTGTTGCGCAGATTCGTCGGAACTGGTTTGTGCCATACGCCATTATGTCGCGCTCACTTCACGGAAATGTCGTGCTTACGTTCTACGTGCATCGTGATGGTTCTATTTCTGAATTGACCATTGCTAAGCCAGCCGACGTGGATGCTTTTACAAACTCTGCCTTTAATGCGTTGTCGACATCAAATCCAACCCAACCATTACCTCCTGAATACCCTGATGACACCGCATTTTTCACGGTGACGTTTTTCTTCAATGAATCGCCGCCGGCCTGATTCAGATTAATCTCTGCTCGTCGGATCGAACGTATAGGCTTTTGTGTCTACGTCAACTCAGTAGATTGGCCTATTGGCGAGCCATTAATCTATTTGTAATATTTACGATGGTAATTATTTGGGAGTTCTGGTGGTTTTAGGCACGGCTGAGGCACCGTTTCTTGTAGCGATTGTTGGGCCAACAGCTACGGGGAAAAGTACTCTTGCCATTAAGGTCGCGCAGCGATTTGATGGTGAAGTGGTAAGTTGTGATTCAACGGCCGTCTATAAGGGTTTTGATATAGGAACTGACAAGCCTCAGATTTCAGACCGCCAGGGTGTAGCCCATCATCTTATCGATGTAGTAGATGGTTCCTCTGATTACTCTGCTGCGCAATACGCACGGGATGCCACAACTGCGATCAACAGTATTACTGGTCGTGGTAGGTTGCCGATCTTGGCTGGAGGCTCTGGCCTTTACTATCGTGCGTTAACTCGAGGATTGTTTGATGGGCCGGGTCGTGATGATGGAATGCGAACTCGGCTTTCGAGAATTGCTACGAAACGAGGGGTTGAGTATCTTCATCGTCTAGTTGCGAGGGTTGACCCGGCATCAGCTAGGCGAATTCAGCCGCGTGACGAAAAAAGACTTATTCGGGCTCTCGAAGTGTATTACCTGACCGGCCGGCCGCTTACGGATCACTTTGATTCGACTCGGTCTCCGATCGCTTCATACCGAGTGATCACGTTTGGTCTTTATCTGCCACCCGAAGAGATCGCTAGGCGCGTTCAATATCGAGTGGCTGATCAATTTCAGCGTGGACTTATTGATGAGATCAAAACTTTGATCGATCTAGGTTTATCGAGAGAAGCGCACCCTTTTGGTGGGTTGGTATATCGGCAGGTTCTTGAATATCTAGAAGGTATTCGTGACGAGTTGGCAACGCGCGAGCTAATCGTTCAAGAAAATAGACGTTACGCGAAGCGTCAGTTGATTTGGTTTCGTAAAGAGCCTAATCTACGTTGGATCAATCGAGCAGGCGAACATCCAGACGCGTTAAAAGAGGTAGTCTCTGTATTACAGGCTCAGCTACTGTGAACGATTGCTCTTAGAGAATTAGAGAGAAGAATAGGTCTAAATGTCGGCGGCACACGAGCACACTCCTCAGGTTTCATTGCAAGATGTATTTCTTAATGGCGCTCGTCGCGAACGATTAAAGGTTGTTATTCGGCTTATGGATGGTTCGGAAATCATTGGTCGCATTAAACGATTCGATCGATTCGCATTGCTTGTAGAGCATGATGGAACTGACTTGATGCTCTTTAAGCATGCGGTGGTGTCAATAGGCCCGTCCCGGGCTTCTGGCGTATAAATGACTTCTCGGGGAACTGACGGACTTCGCGCGCAGTTAGAGACGCGTGAACGCGAAACGCTTGCCTCTATTGCAACACTCAGTAGTGAAAGTCGAGGAAGGCTTCGCACTGAGGAAGAAGATGTCATTCGCCCAGCGTTTCAACGCGACCGTGATCGGATTGTTCATTCGAAGGCGTTTCGGAGGCTAAAGCATAAAACACAGGTCTTTTTAGCCCCGACAGGTGACCACTATCGTACCAGGCTTACTCACACACTTGAGGTTTCACAAATAGCCCGGACGATAGCTAAAGTATTACGACTCAACGAAGAGTTAACGGAAGCGATAGCGTTGGGACATGACCTCGGGCACTCGCCTTTCGGGCATGCTGGTGAGCGAGTATTAAAGCAACTAATCCCTGGTGGGTTTAATCATTACGAGCAGAGTCTTCGGATAGTGGATGTACTAGAGCGAGAAGGCCAAGGACTTAATCTCACATGGGAAGTGAGAGATGGCATCGCGAAGCATTCAAAGGGTAAGAAAGGTGCGCCGGTGGGAGCCGACCCGGAACATCGAGCCTCGACTCTTGAAGGACAGGTTGCACGAGTTGCTGACATCATTGCCTACGTTAACCATGATATTGACGACGCTGTTCGTGCAGGAATTTTAAGACTAGAGGAATTGCCGTCCAATCTCGTTTCCGTGCTTGGCTCGACATCGTCTGAACGTATTGGTTGTATGGTTACGGATGTTGTTAGTCAGACACTCAATCGTTCTAGTGGTGTTGATGTTGACATGAGTGATGAGGTACTGCAGGCGACTCTTGATTTAAGAGCTTTTCTCTTTGATGCTGTCTACGAGAATGACGAAGCGACAGCCGAGTTCAAAAAGGCATATGGCATTCTCAGCGGGCTGTGGGACAAGGTTCGTGAAACCCCAGAACATTTTTTAGACCATCAAACGCTTGACCGGGATGGGTTGGATGTTGCCGCGAAAGATTTCCTTGCTGGCATGACGGACCGGTTTGCCATCGGGCTGTTTAAAGAGTTGTTTGTCCCACGGCCGTGGGGTGAGGCCGGAAGCGGCCACGTGGTATAGTTGACGGTTCGGGGCCGTGCAATGCGAGGCCACGGAGATTGTTGATGCTATTGGACTTACGCGAAATTCGCGGTTCAGAAGCAGTGGTTGAGAGGTCATTTCCACCGTCTGCAATAGTTAATAGGGGTGAGAGTGATTGGGTGGTGGCCACCCCAGTCGAGTTGAAACTTCAGATTCGGAAAGATGGCGATAAATACCGATTGTTCGGTCAGGTTGTTACAACTGTTCGTCGGGAATGTTGTCGATGTCTGAAACCGTTCGATGTGCCAATGGAAATGGATGTGGATCTGCGCTATCTGCCGCAGGTTGTGAATACGGGAGAAAGTGAGCACGAGATTTCTGAGGATGATTTAGCGACAGCTTTTTATCGAGATTACCAAATTGATCTTGGTGATATGGCTCGAGAGCAGTTGCAGTTGGCGTCTCCGATGAAGCCACTGTGTCGTGAAGATTGCTTGGGATTGTGTCATGTCTGTGGTGCCGATAGGAACGCGGTCGCCTGTGGGTGTGATACAGCGTGGCATGACCCACGCCTTGATGGGCTTCGTAAGCTACTCCCAGAGCCGACGGACAAGATAACGGAAAAGGATTAGAGAAATGGCGAACCCAAAACGACGACATTCAAAATCGAGAACATCCAAGCGCCGTGCTCATGATGCTCTTGATCCTGTTGAGACGAATGAATGTCCGCAATGTCATGAACCAAAAATACCCCACCGGGTTTGTTCGAATTGCGGTTATTACAAGGGACGTCAGGTGAAGGCGGTTAAAGAGGCGTGAGCCTTATTAGGTGGCAGCTCATGCCGAACCTATAAGTTGCACAGACCGTCAGTTTGTTTATAGCAATGGGGTGATTGGCAATAGGTGCTCCCGTGAAAGGGATTCGAATCGCTGTCGATGCTGCAGGTGGTGATCTTGGTGGCCGTAATGTTATCGCCGGGGCACTTAGTGCGGCGCGCCATTTAGGCTTTGGATTGACCTTGGTGGGGCCAGATCCTTTTGTTAGAGATGAACTGCGGCGACAAGAAAACATCGTAACGGAAGAAGTGGATATTCGAATTGTCTCGGCGAGTCAAGTAATTGCTATGGATGAAGGACCGACAGCGCTTCGGCGTAAGCCGAATGCTTCTGTGAAAGTGGCAGCCGAGGTAGTTGCGAATGGTGAGGCAGCTGCTTTTTTTAGTGCTGGCAATACGGGGGCGACGCTGATCGCCGCTCATTCAGTATTTGGAATGATGCCCGGCGTAGACCGACCGGCCCTAGCGACGACAATTCCCACGCGGCATAGGGACGCAGTCTTACTTGACGTCGGTGCGACAATTGACTGTCGGCCGCGTCATCTATTGCAGTTTGCCGCAATGGGTACGGTCTATGCGGAAAGAGTGCTCGGAATTGCAAATCCTAGAGTGGGTTTGTTATCCATCGGGGAAGAAGCTATTAAGGGCAATGAACTGACCCGAGACGCTCATCACTTGTTATCTAAGAGTGACATTCGGTTTATCGGTAACCTTGAAGCACGAGACCTGTACAGTGGCGATGCGGATGTAGTCGTTTGTGATGGATTTACCGGAAATGTTGCTCTTAAAGTGAGTGAAGGACTTGTAGAAGTCGTCGAAGATTTATTGCGTGATGAGTTGAGTCGTACTTTTACGACACAATTGGGTTATTTGTTGTCGCGGAGGTCGTATAGACGATTTCGACGCCGTGTTGATTATTCAGAGTATGGAGGCGCTCCGTTGCTTGGTGTAGCTGGTCTCGCGGTAGTCGGGCACGGACGTTCGTCGGTTAAGGCGGTACGAAATGCGTTGGCGCTAACGCATCGTTTTGTGAAGGAAGATTTTGTGCAAACGATTGCCGAGAACATGTCATCACTCAGTTCAGAAAGGAGGAACTAGGTTCGATGGTCGCATTCGTCTTTCCTGGACAGGGTTCCCAATACGTTGGTATGGGAAAGGAACTCGCCGATACATTTCCGATTTGCCGTCAAGTCTTTGAAGAAGCTGATGATGCACTCGGTCAGAAAATTAGCCGGCTATGTTTTGACGGTCCAGCAGAAGAGTTACAGTTAACTGAGCATACACAGCCAGCGATTTTGGCTATGAGCGTGGCGGTTTATCGTTTATTAACGTCTCGTGGCTATGAATCTCATTATATGGCTGGGCATAGCCTTGGCGAGTATTCGGCTTACGTTGCAGCTGGAACACTAGGTTTTGCTGATGCCCTTCGCCTGGTAAGTAGACGGGGTCGGTATATGCAGGAGGCTGTGCCTGTCGGGCAAGGCGCTATGGCGGTAGTAATGGGACTCGACGCAGAAGGAATTCAGCAGGCATGCACTGAAGTTGCGGGAGATGAAGTAGTGAGTGCCGCTAACCTGAACACACCGAGTCAAGTTGCTATTTCTGGCCATGTTCAGGCGGTAGAGCGGGCAGGTGTTAGGGCACGTGAACTCGGAGCGAAGCGAGTTGTGCCGCTTTCGGTCAGTGCGCCTTTTCATTGCGCACTCATGAAACCGGCAGAGATTCGTTTGGAGCCTGAACTTCGTGCCCTAGTCGTACGCGACCCTTCTGTTCCGGTCATTGCCAACGTCGATGCAAAACCAAAGCGAGCAGGAACGGAGTCGGTGGAAGCGCTAATCCGTCAGGTTAGTTCGCCAGTTTTGTGGGAAGCTTCAGTACGAACGCTTGTTGATGTGGGTGTATCAACGTTTTTGGAAGTTGGGCCTGGACGTGTATTAACTGGATTAATAAAAAAAACAGATCGTGCTGTTCGTGTTTTGAATGTTGAAGATTCAGATGGTTTGGCGTCAATTGAGTCTATTTGGGCATCTTTAGGCGACAATACCGTATGAGTATATTTAATGGAAAAGACAACTGAACGAGTCGCTTGGATTACTGGTGCGTCTCGAGGAATTGGTCGAGCTATTACGCTAAGGCTATCCGAAGCCGGCTTTACTGTTGTGGCCTCAGCGCGGTCTAGCAATGCGGACGCGGTTGTCGACAAGATTAATGCGGAGGGTCGAAAGGCTGTGGCGCTATCTCTTGATGTCACTGATGCTGTTTCGATCCCCAATGTTGCGAAAGAGGCGGTTGAACAGTTCGGACGGATTGATGTTCTCGTGAATAATGCAGGCATAGTGCGCGACCAACTACTGATGCGTATGAAAGCAGAAGATTGGGATGCGGTCTTGGCAACTAATTTAACGTCCGTTTACGGATGTTGCCAATCGGTCCTGCGGACCATGATGAAACAGCGTAGTGGGCGGATAATCAACATTAGTTCCGTTGTGGGACAGTCTGGAAATCCTGGCCAAACTAACTATTCAGCATCGAAAGCGGGTTTAATAGGGTTTAGCAAATCTCTTGCTAGGGAGGTCGCTTCGCGTGGGATCACGGTGAACGTCGTGGCTCCAGGGATGATTGACACTGATATGACAGCGGGAATTGAGGGGCGTGCACGTGAAATGCTCCTGGAGCGGATTCCTATGGCGCGCCTAGGTCTTCCAGATGAAGTCGCTTCGGTTGTATGCTTTCTTGCGTCACACGATGCATCGTATATTACAGGGCAAGTAGTAGCAGTAAATGGTGGGTTGTATATGTAGGAGGTTGTTGAATGGCGGTTGCTGAAAAAGTTAAAAGCATTATTGTTGAGCAGTTAGGTGTAGACGAGGAAGAAGTAACGTTGGATGCTTCGTTCGTCGACGATTTGGGGGCGGATTCATTAGACACCGTAGAATTGGTTATGGCGTTTGAGGAAGAATTCGGTCTCGAGATTCCTGACGAGGATGCAGAAAAGATTACCCGGGTAAAGGAAGCCGTTGATTACATTGAGTCTCACGGCAAAGGAAAGAAGTAATGCCCGGGCGTTCTCGTAGTTGACGGGGGTAGCGTTGGAAAGGCGTGTTGTTGTAACTGGAGTCGGCCTTGTGTCGTCTCTCGGTATAGGGACCCAGGAAAACTGGGACGGGTTACTATCGGGCCGGAGTGGAATTCGCACCATTACCCACTTCGATCCGACGGAATTCGCATCAACTATTGCTGGCGAAGTTCAGGATTTTGATCCTTTACGGTTTATTGCGAAGAAAGACGTCAAAAAGATGGACGTCTTTATTCAGTATGCACTTGCTGCGAGTGAATTTGCTCTTCTTGATGCGAACTTGTCGACAGATGGGGAACTTGGTACTGATGTCGGGGTGTTTCTCGCTTCCGGGATAGGTGGTTTTAGTACCATTGAACGGGAACATAGCGCGTTATTAAAGGGTGGGCCTCGAAAGGTATCGCCATTCTTTATACCCTCAGCCATTATTAATTTGGCTTCCGGTCAGGTTTCGATCCGTTTTGGTGCTAAGGGACCTAATTCGGCCACGTGTACTGCGTGTTCGGCATCAGCGCATGCAATTGGCGATTCACTTGAAATTATTAGACGCGGTGGTGCAGAGGTCATGATTGCTGGCGGATCTGAGGCGGCCATTACTCCTTTGGGGGTCGGTGGCTTTGCAGCAATGCGGGCTTTGTCAACTCGTAATGATGATCCCCAGAGGGCAAGTCGCCCATTTGATCGTGAACGTGAGGGCTTCATTATTGGCGAGGGCTCAGGTGTCGTAATTCTTGAGGAACTTGAGCGTGCACAGTCACGTGGTGCAAATATTTATTGTGAATTGGTCGGCTATGGTATGTCGGCAGATGCTCATCACATGACTGCTCCTGCTGAGGATGGCGCCGGTGCGGTTCGTGTAATGGAGAATGCTATTAAAGATGCCGGAATTTCTCCTTCGGCGATTCAGTACGTTAATGCGCACGGCACATCGACTCCGTACAATGACAAGACTGAAACATTCGCAATAAAAAAATGTTTTGGTGAACATGCACAGACTTTGTCGATTTCATCAACAAAGTCAATGACTGGGCATCTGTTGGGTGCTGCGGGGGGATTAGAGGCCGGTATTTCCGCGCTGGCCATTCGGCACCAGGTCGTGCCACCAACGATTAACCAGGAAGTTTCGGACCCTGATTGCGACCTCGACTATGTTCCAAACGAGAAACGTACGCTGTCTATTGAGTATGCACTCTCGAATTCATTTGGGTTTGGCGGGACGAACGCTTGCCTTGTGTTTAAGCGTTACGACGCCTGAGTTTTCAGTAAGAAGCTGAGAACACTTCTTTTCATTATGGTCGAGACACTATGAATATTGCGGTTTGCGTTAAGCAGGTTGTGACTCGTGACTGGCCGTTGCGTGTGAACGAATCGGCGGAATGGGTCAGAGACCATGACGCTAGTTTTGAAATGAATGAACCGGATGCCTATGCACTAGAGGAAGCACTCCGACTTAAAGAGCAACATGGCGGCGAGGTTGTTGTTTGCGTCGCCGGTCCTCCGCGCGTCACACAGGTAATACGTGAAGCCTTGGCACGGGGCGCTGACCGTGCGATTCACGTACAGCATGAACAGTTAGCGTTTGCTGATGCGAATGTAGTGGCTAGTGCACTGGCGACTGCCATGTTACCTGAACAGTTTGACCTGGTGTTGACCGGCTTACAGTCGGATGATCAAGGTTTCGGCCAAACAGGAGTCATCCTTGCTGAACGCTTAGGATTACCTCACGCCACCATCGTTATGGAGGTTGATGCCAGTGGTGCGAACGGTATACGGGTTAAGCGTGAACTGGAGGGAGGCTGGTTTCAGTGGGTCAGCATGCCGACCCCGGCACTATTGACTATTCAGAGCGGTATTAATCAACTTCGCTATGCCACATTAAAGGGCATTATGGCCGCCAAGAGGAAAGAAGTCCGTTCGGTTGAGCCCGAAGCGTTGCAACCAGCAGGACAGCATATAGTGCGTCTTTATGTACCAGAAAAAGAGAAAGCAACACGATTTATTGAAGGTTCTCCACAGGTAGCTTCACGTGCACTTGTTCGTCTGCTTTGCGAAGAAGCGAGGGTTTTATGATTCTCGTCGTCGCTGAGCAACGAGATGGTTGTCTTAATCCTGTGAGCTGGGAAACCGTTGCGGCAGCTCAACAAATGAGAGATGTGGTCAAAATTGTTGTCGCCGGGTCAGCTATCGACGGAGTAGCTGGAGAATTGGCGGGCGCCGCTGTGTCAGAGGTGCTCGTTGTCGAGCATTCAGATTTAGAGAGCTATACACCTGATGGTTTTGTCGAGGCACTGTCTCAGGTTGTGCGTATGGAAGAACCAGATCTGGTTCTCTGTGCTCACACCTATCAGACGCGTGATTATGCGCCCAAACTTGCTGCGAAACTCGACAAGGTCCTGATTCCAGATTGTATCGGGTCGAAAATGGAAGAAGGCGTGCGCTTGCTCATTAGGCCGATGTTTCAAGGGAAATTTGTCGCAGATATTCACCCTGATGGAGCGACACCTCATTTTGTAAGTATGCAGGTCGGCGCTTGTCGAGCCGATTCGGTCGTTCGAGGTAGCGCTCCCGCTGAAATTCGGGCCGTTCCTGTTGAAATGGGGAGTGGGTTAATTAGACAGCGCCCGGATGCTCCCTTCAAGGAAGCAAAACAAGCAGTTGACCTCACGCAAGCAGAAAAGATTGTTGCGGTTGGGCGCGGCATTAAAGGGGAAGAGCAATTGCCGATTGCCCAAGAATTGGCGAAAGCCCTAGGTGCAGAACTTGCTGCTTCACGTCCGATTTGTGACTCGGGGTGGTTGCCGATGGACAGGCAGATTGGTAGCTCGGGGCAAACGGTCGCACCAAAGCTGTATGTGGCGCTTGGTATTTCTGGTGCCATTCAACATCTTGTTGGGATGAAGGGAGCCAAGACGATTGTTGCGATCAATAAAGATGCTGATGCACCAATCTTCGAGGTGTCGGACTATGGAATTATTGGCGACCTGTTTGAAATTGTCCCTGCTCTTATAACCGCGTTGAATGAGAAGTAGTAAGTATTGAAGGACCTGCTGAATTCGACAGCATAAAAAGGAGAGCCGCCCTGCAGCGAGAGACGCTTGACGTCGATGTGTTGATTGTAGGTGGTGGACCAGCCGGTCTTTCGGCGGCCTATCGATTAGCGAAACTGAATGCAGAACAGGGCGGAGAGCCGCTCTCTGTCGCGGTTCTCGAAAAGGCGCGCGATGCCGGAGGCCACATGTTGTCCGGTGCAGTGCTGGACCCGTCAGCACTGACAGAACTTATTCCGGATTGGCATGACCGAGGTGCTCCTCTTAACGTTTCGGTGAGTGGAGACACTATCTCGTTCCTGACTCACCGCCGAGGATTTAACTTTCCATTTACTCCACCCCCTTTTCGGAATCGCGGAAACTACATCATTTCTTTGAATCATTTTGTGAAATGGTTGGCCGAGCAGGTTGAATTAGCTGGAGTTGATCTGTTTACTGGATTTTCTGGGGTAGAGATTTTGTACGAAGGGGACCGTGTTATCGGCGTTCGGACTGGAGACCGGGGTATTGGACGCGATGGTGGACGGAAGACAATGTTTGAAGCCGGTGTCGATATTCATGCCAAAGTAACGATCCTGTCCGATGGCGTGCGCGGGAATTTAACCAAGACCCTTATTAAACGTTTTGGTCTCGCTACCGCATGTTTACCTCAAAGTTATGCCATTGGGATTAAAGAACTGTGGGAGATACCGGCGGGACGGATTGAGGCAGGTCGTGTAATGCATACCCTGGGCTACCCACTCAAATTAACTGAATTTGGTGGCGGGTTTGTCTATGCGTTGAGTGAAGATCGTCTTTCGGTCGGGTTTGTCGCAGGTCTTGACTATCGGAATCCACTGTTTGATCCTCATGTGGCGTTTCAGCGATTTAAACTTCATCCACTAATTTCTTCATTGCTTACGGATGGCCAAATGGTCCGATATGGGGCTAAGGCACTTCCTGAGGGTGGGTGGTATGCCATTCCGAAACTCTACGTGGACGGTGCTTTGATAATTGGCGATGCGGCCGGATTCGTGAATTCCATGCGCCTGAAGGGGATTCACCTTGCGATGCGTAGCGGGATGCATGCTGGAGAGGTCGCATTTCAGGCGATTAGGTCAAACGATCTGTCTTCGACGAAGCTTAGCCGGTACGCTGAGTTAGTCGAGCATGGGCCAATCAAACAGGAACTTTATCCTGTTCGGAATGTCCACCAGAGTTTTAGTGGTGGTTTAGTTTCGGGTTCACTTTTTGCTGGGTTATCGCTGGTTAATGGAGGTTGGTGGTTTAAGGAACCGATGCCGGCCCATGCCGGACACGAGCGAATGCAGACTGTATCTGACTATTTCACACGTGGAGCAAACGCCCACCCTGAAAAAGTGGCGGTTGACCGAACGGTTACGTTCGATAAACTGACGAACGTGCACTATTCAGGCACTCGCCATGAAGAGGATCAGCCATCGCATCTAGTGGTACATGACACAGACATTTGTCGCACGCGCTGTGCTAGTGAGTACCAGAATCCTTGTACGCGCTTTTGCCCAGCCAATGTCTACGAAATTCTTGATGCTGGTGCCGGTGAAGGTAAGCGCCTTCAGATCAATGCTTCAAATTGTGTCCACTGCAAGACCTGCGACATTATGGACCCGTATCAGATTATCGATTGGGTGCCTCCGGAAGGTGGCGGCGGGCCTCAGTACGAAGGGATGTGAACACTACGTCTTCGCTTCATCGACTTACGCGTGGCCAACAAGTTCGTGCTGCAGCGATTGCTGCCGTCGGTTACCCGACAGTAGCGGCTATTGGGATGACACTTCGCTGGACCGTGGAGGGTCGAGAGCACGATGAGGCCATTCTTAAGTCGGGACGGCAACCGATTTTTGCTTGTTGGCACGGTCGAATCCTGCTTGGTACCTACTTTTATCGTGGCCGGGGAATAGCCGTTATGACAAGCCAAAACTTCGATGGTGAATGGATTGCTCGCATCATTGAAAGGTTTGGATTTTATGCGCCCCGTGGTTCGACATCACGGGGAGGGCGGCGAGCGTTGGCCCAGATGCGACGGATGGCGTTTAATGGATCAGCCACAGGGTTTACAGTCGATGGGCCCCGTGGTCCGAGATATAAAGTGCAACCGGGTGCAGTATGGCTGGCGAGCTTGACTGGTAATCCGATTCTTCCTTTTCATGCGGAAACAGACCGCCACTGGACAGCTCGAAGTTGGGATGCAACACAGGTGCCGAAGCCATTTGCGCGTGCTGCCATGGTGATTGGTAAACCGATCGATGTTGAACGAAATGTCTCTGCGACAACCTTGGAAGAGAAACGACTGGAACTCGAGAGGTCATTGTGCCAACTCGAGGAGCGAGCTAAGCAATTACTTGGACAGGGAAGTAGTTTGGAAGGCGCGTGAAATTAAATAATGTCGAAGTCCGACGTCCTTCTAATCAGCTCGTCACGGTTTATTAACCACGAAACACCGACAGGCCATCCAGAGCAACCGGCACGTGCGATGGTGATGACCCGCGTCGCTGATCGCTGGCGATCTAACGGTGGTCGTGTTGTTGAGCCGACGCCAGTTGAGACGGCTGCATTGGCCCGTGTGCACCAAGAGGCGTACCTCGCAGAGATCGCCTCCACGGGTGGACGACGGGTTCAGCTCGATCCGGATACATATGCCTCTCCAGAAACCGAAGTAGTCGCTCGTCTCGCGGCCGGTGCTGCGGTCTCTGGGGTACGTTATGCACTCGAGAAGAATAGGCCGGCGGTGGCATTTGTGCGGCCACCAGGCCATCATGCTGAGCGAGATCGTGCTATGGGATTTTGTCTTTACAACAATGCAGCGATTGCGGCGGCTCATGCGTTATCGCGTGGTCTTGAGCGGGTCGTGATTATTGATTACGACGTGCATCATGGGAATGGTATTCAGTCGATTTTTTACGATGATCCTCGAGTGCTATATATATCGACCCATCAGTACCCGTTTTATCCAGGTACGGGTGCAGCAAATGAACTCGGACGGGCCAGCGGCACCGGATTTACTGTAAATATTCCACTTGAGGCTGGTGCCGGAGATGCGGATCTGGATTTTATGTTTCGGCGGGTTGCCTTGCCGATCGCTCTGGATTTTCAACCACAACTCGTCGTTGTGTCGGCTGGATTTGATGCTCATGTGGACGATCCACTCGGTGGCATGCGAGCTACGGCGGAGGGTTTTGGGACACTAACTCGACTGGTTTATCGACTGGCGCTTGACCACTGTGATGGTCGGATCGTCATCGTCACGGAAGGCGGATATCATTTGCCTGCTTTGGAGGCGTGTCTTGAAGAGATGCTTGTCGTGACAGCCGAGCAGATTCGAAGCCTCGAAGAAATTCCACCGGCGGCAGGACCGACCGACGTGGCTGAGGCTGCGCTTGGACCGATCCTTTTGGCACAAACACCGTACTGGCCGTCAATAAGCACCAGTTTATAGCTATAGACTGCTAAACTATAGGTACCAAACTCCTACCGTTAGTTCCGTGCGCGACTATAACCCCAAATCAATCGAGACCAAATGGCAGCAACGGTGGACAGAGCGCCGCGCTTTTGAGGTGTCTGAAGACCTGTCGAGGCCGAAATTCTACAGCTTGGTGATGTTTGCCTATCCGTCTGGACATGCCCATGTTGGTCATGTTCGCAACTATATGATCGGCGACGTTGTTGCGAGGATGAAGCGTATGCGTGGTTACAACGTCTTACATCCATTCGGTTGGGATGCTTTCGGTATGCCGGCAGAGAACGCCGCGATTAAGAACAATATCCACCCGGAAACTTGGACGCGAGACAACATCGCGCACATGAAAGATCAATTGCAGCGTCTCGGGATTAGTTATGCCTGGGAACGTGAGTTCGCGACGTGCGATCGGTCGTATTACAAGTGGAATCAGTGGCTGTTTCTCAAAATGTACGAGCGAGGGCTTGCTTACCGTAAGCACTCTTCCGTGAACTGGTGTTCCAGTTGCAACACGGTGCTTGCCAATGAACAGGTTGTTGATGGTGGCTGCTGGCGATGCAATACGATCGTCGAGACTCGAGATTTGGAACAGTGGTTTTTTCGCATTACGCATTACGCTGATGAATTGCTTGATAAGACATCTGAACTACAACAATGGCCGGACAAAGTTCTTACGATGCAGCGCAATTGGATCGGTCGTTCCGAGGGCGCGTTGGTGTCATTTTCGATAACCGATGCAGATAATCACCAGGAGCTAGGCGACGTAATTGATATTTTCACGACGCGTATCGATACCATTTATGGTGCGAGTTTCGTTTTGCTGGCTCCAGAGCATTCATTAGTCGATAAGTTTGCGACCGAAAGTGAGAACTCGGATGAGTTCAGGGCCCGTGTTAAGCAGTTTCGAGAACTGGACCGCACTGCCAGACTGACCGGCCAGATCGATAAAGAAGGATTTGATACGGGGCGTTGCGCAGTAAATCCTTTTACAAAAGAATCTGTTCCGATTTGGGTCGCGAACTTCGTGCTTGCCGATTACGGAACTGGTGCAATCATGTCTGTCCCTGCCCACGATCAACGAGATTTTGAGTTTGCACGGAAATATGACTTGCCGATTCGTGTTGTGATTCAACCTCCCGGTATTGATGCTCTTGAAGGTGGAACGTTGCAAGAGGCCTCGGTCGACGCTGGACGTCTCGTTGCGTCGGGACAGTACTCGGGTTTGGAGAGTCGTGAGGCACGGACGGCGATGACACGTGATGCAGAGGCGAATGGTTACGGGCGCGGCCAGGTACAGTATCGACTGAAAGACTGGGGCGTTTCTCGGCAGCGCTACTGGGGAACACCGATACCAATTATCTACTGTGATGCGTGCGGGATTCAGCCTGTTCCGCTTGATGCACTTCCCGTCGAGTTACCCATAATCAAAGAATTTACAGGACGCGGAAAATCACCCCTTGCTCAAGTGCCAGATTTCGTCGAGACCACGTGCCCGACTTGCGGAGCTGAGGCGAGGCGAGAGACGGATACGATGGATACATTTGTTGATTCATCTTGGTATTTCTACCGGTACTGTGACCCAGGGAACGACGATGCACCATTCGATGTCGACAAGGTTAAATATTGGACGCCAATTGATTTCTATAGTGGTGGCGTTGAGCACGCTATCCTACACCTCATCTACTCACGATTTTTCTGTAAGGTGTTTCGGGACCTCGGTTTGGTTCAGCATGATGAGCCGTTTGAACGGCTGCTTACTCAAGGTATGGTGTTACGGCATGGAAACGTAATGTCAAAATCGAAAGGGAATGTCGTTGATCCAGACGAGATGACGGCGGCTTTTGGTGCGGATGCGTTGCGGCTGTACGAAATGTTTGTTGCACCGCCCGAAAAAGAAATTGAATGGACTGATGCCGGTCTTGAAGGTAGTGCTCGTTTTCTTGGACGCGTGTGGCGTTTGGTGATGCCATTCGCCGGTGTGATTTCGACCGGCGATATTCCCGACCTTGAGTCGGTTGAGTTTAGTGACGCCGAACGTAATCTGAGACGGAAGACCCATAATACGATTCGTAGAGTATCTGAAGATCTTCACCCACGTGTACATCTCAATACGGCAGTGTCTGGGTTAATGGAATTAGTCAATGATCTGTATGGCTATTGTGAAATGATGCGGATTGGACCCATGTCTGGTGATTCAGATGCGCCAATTGCTGGAGCGAGTTCTGCCTCGCTTGCCGTCGTCCAGGAAGCGACGGAAACTCTGGTCCTGCTGCTGTCACCATTTACACCGCATTTGGCTGAAGAACTCTGGGAAGCCATGGGTCATGGTGATGGTGTGGAGGCAGCAGGGTGGCCTAAATGTGATGAATCGGTTGCCCGTGCTGAAGAACTTGTAGTGCCTATTCAGGTGAATGGAAAAGTTCGTGCGCGGATGACTGTACCTGTCGACACACCTGGCGAGGCTCTAAAAGAGATGGCTCTATCACAGCCGAAGGTTCAGGCGCACACGACAGGAAAAGAAATAGCTCGTGTTGTACTTGTGCAGCGGAAACTCGTCAGCATCGTTGTCAAGTAATAGCGAGGAGGAGACTATGACCATGGCGCGAATCTCTCGGTTCGGTCGTTGCATGATTTTCGTATTATTGTGCAATTTGATGTCTGGCTGTGGCTACGCACTCGCAGGTCGTGGGGGATTCCTTCCGGACTATATCGAGACGATTGCGATTCCTATTTTTGACAACAATACGATCGTTTTTGACGTCGAGCGTTTATTGACGCAGGAAGTGCGGTCAGCATTTATCGGTCGAGGTTCATACCGTGTGCAGACTGACCCCGGTGGGGCAGATGCGACGTTGACTGGCGTGATCAATGACATCACGATTACGCCTGCGAGTTTTACTGCGGATCAACAAGCGTCCCGGTACATTTTTACGTTGACCGCAGCGATTGAATTTACAGACCTGACGACGAATGAAATCGTCTGGGACGATCAACAGCTTATTTTCAGTGATGAATACGAGGTTGCCTCTGGTGCCGGGGATGTACAGAATGTATCCGCATTTTTTGGTCAACAAAATAATGCGGTCGAACGGATCGCAACCGATTTTGCTGCGACAGTGGTTAGTTCGATTCTTGAAGCATTTTAGGTTGCTAACGTCGTGGGCACACTAGCTCCTTCTGCACTTCGCAAGCACATTAATAGCGGTCAATTAAATCCTGTTTATCTTGTTCTCGGAGCTGATGAGTATGAGAAGGATGAGATTGTCGATACATTCGAATCGGCTGTAGAAGAAGAGTTACGTCCTTTCAACGTCGATCGTTTTGATGGTCTAGATGCGGGATCCCAATCATCGAAACTATCACTTGGTGATGTGCTCGGCGCTCTTCAGACACTTCCAATGATGGCTCCGAAAAGAATTGTCATCACTCAAAGAGCGGAACTACTACTGCAGCCAAAACGTGAGAGTGAATTAACATTACGCGATTTATCTTTATTGGAGGAATACCTAGAGAATCCTGCTCAGACAACAATATTGGTACTGATTGCAGAGAGTTTAGATGATAGAAGACGGATCAGTAAGCGCCTGAACGCCAGTGCTACGGTGGTCCGGTGTGGAAATCTTGAGGATGTGTCCGACGCTGCGCATTGGATCAATAGACAGGCGAAAGCGGTCGGCATTGCCATGGAGCCTGGGGCAGTTCGAGAATTATCCACTCGGATCGGGCCGGATGTTCGCCGTCTTCGGGGAGAGCTTGACCGCCTGTTTCTCTTTGCTTCCGGACAAGATCGCATTCGTGAGTCAGATGTGCGTGAAGTCGCTGGCGCGGCGGTGTCGCTTGATGACTGGGCAGTGACTAAGGCTATCGAAAAAGGACAAACTGCTAAAGCTTTGCGTGAGCTAGCGCTGTTGATTGATGGGGGAGCGGTTCCGCAGATGTTACTCGGTCAGTTGGCGTGGGTTGTACGGACACGTTTATCTGGACAGAGACTTGCTCCTGCTATCGACGCCGTCTTTCGAGCAGATTCAGATTTGAAGCGATCTGCAGTCGAGTCTCGGGTTTTACTTGAAAAGCTGGTTATACAATTGTGCGCCGCTAAGGTGAATTAAAGACTTACGCGGCCGAGACGTTCGCGTTTGTAAGTCGTTTTGATAATCGTGATTTGTGGCGGGACGCTGCGTTTTGATGAATGACACCCTTACCGGCAAGATTGTCAATTAACGAGACAGTTGTTCGAACAACATCACGAGCTTTTGTGGTATCACCGGCATCAATAACGTTTCGCGCTGTGGTGAGGGCATGCCGCATGCGGCTTTTAAGCTGTCTGTTGTGTTCCCGACGCCTTAAACTTTGTGCGTGTGTCTTTATCGCCGCTTTGTGGTTCGCCATTAATTCCTAAGTATACCGTTTCTTGATATTTCTGAGCTAGTGATTGAAAATGTCCGAGCTGTTGTGTGCGACTCTTACTTTCCGTGTGTCGAATAAACGTTAGCGTCGCCCCAACGATCAAAGGCATAAACGTCATACGCCCGCGCGTTCGGGCCTTCCATGCCAGGTGATCCAATAGGCATACCTGGAACAGCAAGGCCGCGGATGTCTGGTCCTTCGGACAGCATTCGCTGAATATCCGATGCTGGGACGTGTCCCTCAATGACGTAATCACCCACGATCGCTGTGTGACACGATGAGAGTTCAGGGCTTAAACCAGCACGCTGCTTAAGAGGAACTACACTTGGGACATCAGTCATATTGACCGTAAAACCATGTTCTTGTAGGTGAACCACCCACTTAACACAGCAGCCTCACGTGGGGTTTTTGTAGACCTCAATAGTCGGCAACTGTTCTTGAGCAGTCGCATCTGACCACACGAGAGAGAGGCCGAGAACGCAAAAAAATAGTCCAAGCCCGAACACCCAAATCTTCATGTTCTTATTATAACGGTCTCGGGTAATCTGTTATTCGACTTCTTTCAGTTTTCTAAGTTGCCTGCGTTGGCGCTTATTTGGCGACCTATCACCGGCACGATTATTGGGGCCAATATGTCTGATTAGAGCACGAAATGAAGCTTCTTCTTCGGATGGTGCTGGTGTGCGATCAGTGTAAAGTTTCCGCGCATCAGGCTTTGAGAGGTGGCGCTCCGCAAGGGTGTGAACTTCGACGATTTGTTTGATTCCGTTTGTCCGTGTAATGCATATTGTGTCACCTGAGCGGACCTCCCGGTGTGGCTTCGCGCGGTGATTGTTGATATCAACCTTACCGCCTTTTATGGCACGCTGAGCTTCAGAGCGAGTTCTGAATAGGCAGGCGACGTCGAGCCACACGTCAAGTCGCATTGCGACCGATTTAGTTGGGTTTGTAGGAGATTTGTGTGTCACTGGTCACGAAGTGGCAAGTATGCGTTCAATCTCGGTCCGGCTTTGCTGCGCAATTTCGTCGAGGCGCTCGACCTGTCGACCACCAGCCTGAGCGAAATCAGGCCGGCCACCGCCACGGCCTCCGACGATGGGAGCTAAGGTTTTGACTAACTGTCCAGCATGAACACGGTCGATCAGGTCCCGTGTGACGGTTACGACAAGGGCCGCTTTTCCGTCCGTGTCTGCTGCGAGAACTACAATGCCGCTGCCTAAGCGATCTCGGAGTTTATCGGCCAGCGTCCGAAGTGAATTTTGTTCTAGTCCTGACACGCGCCTTACGATGAGTTTAATTCCCTGAATATCAGTAGCGTCAAGGGTCTCATTACTGCCGGTACTGTCGGTTCCGTTCGCCGTCTCTATACCGATTGCTACTTTGACTTTTAACTGTTCTATGTCTCGACTTAAGCGCTTGGCATCAGTCTGCAGTTTCGTTACTACAGAAACTGCATCCGCGGCTGTTGTGCCAAGCGCGTCAAGCATTTGGTTGAGAGTTGCATTGCGTTTTTGTACGAGATGAAGTGCATGTTCTCCAGTTACCGCCTCGAGTCGGCGAACGCCTGCTGCAACACCTCCTTCGTGTGTTAGAAGAAATGTGCCAATGTCTCCTGTCGATGTGCAATGTGTCCCTCCGCATAATTCCATTGAAAAATCATCCACACTGACGACTCGAACGATATCGCCGTATTTTTCACCGAACAGGGCCATCGCTCCGTCTGCAATGGCCTCGTCGGTTGAGCGTTCCTGTGTGAGAATCGATTGGTTGTCAATGATCCGGGTGTTTACGATCCGTTCAATTTCAGTGATCTGAGCGGATGTGATTGGCTCATGATGTGTCACATCAAACCTAAGTCTATCGGCGGCGACAAGCGACCCGGCTTGCTTAACGTGTACGCCAACGACTTCTCGAAGTGCTGCGTGAAGGAGATGAGTTGCAGTGTGGTTTCGGCGTATTGCATTTCGCCTACTAACATTGATCTCGACTAGGGCATTCGCACCCACACTGAGAGAAGACTCAGTTATTGAAAGCACATGCATCCGTGGCCAGTTTGGAACTGGCCTGACCACGTTGCTGATGTGGCCTCGCCCTCCGTCTGTGGTCGTGAATGTGCCTATGTCAGAGACCTGTCCGCCTGCTTCAAGGTAAAACGGCGTTATGTCGAGAATAGCGAAGCCTTTTTCACCTGACTGGAGGATTGCGGTCGCTGTTCCGTCGGTTCGAAAGAGATGCTCAACCTTGGCATGACTCTTAGTATCGGTATAACCGACGAAGCTGTCGGTCAGTGACGCTAGGTCGTCGCCTGTTCGCGGGATGAAATGAGTTGTTTCTGTTGCCGTGAATTTTGTACTCGCTCTCGCTCTGGCGCGTTGTGTTTCCATGGCTTGGTCGAAGCCGGCTCGATCAATTGTTATTTGGCGAGATTCAGCGAGGTCTTCAATAAAGTCGAGTGGGAGACCAAATGTATCGTAGAGACGAAAAGCGTCTCTGCCGGACACGGTTCGGTCTCCGCGTTCTGATGCTGCTAGCATGTCTTCAAGACGCGGTAGCCCGTCGGTCAGCACTTTGTCGAACTGCTCCTCTTCGCGTCGCACCGTTTGAACGATGGCCGGTTGATTGACAGTGAGTTCAGGATAAGCACTTCCCATTTCAAGAACGACGACGTTGACGAGTTCGTGAAGAAAGGGTTCTGTAAGCCCGAGTTTTTTGCCATGCCGCATGGCACGTCGCATGATTTTTCGGAGAACATATCCACGCCATTCATTTGATGGCGTAACACCATCACCGACTAAGAGTGTCATGGCGCGAAGATGGTCTGCGATAACGCGTAGTGACACATCAGTTGTGCTGTTGCTGTCACGTCCCGTTAGTGGCTGGTACGAGACACCTGCACGCTTGCTAATTGCTCCAAGCAGTGGTGAAAAAAGGTCTGTGTCGTAGTTCGAGAGTGTGTTTTGCAAGACAGCTACGATCCGCTCAAGTCCCATCCCAGTATCGATTGACGGCTTATGCAAAGGGGCGAGCACGCCGTTTTCTTGCCTGTCGAATTCCATAAAGACGTTGTTCCAGATTTCGACATATCGATCGCAGCTACAGTCAATTCCACGGCATGGTGTTTCCGAGCAAGGCAGATGGTCGCCTCTGTAGTAATGAATTTCTGAGCACCGACCGCAGGGGCCGGTGTCACCCATGGTCCAGAAATTGTCGGCTGCGCCCATCTCAGCGATACGGTCGGCGGGAAGGAGTTGCTGCCAGATTGAATAAGCTTCGTTGTCACGAGGTATATCAGGGTTTCCTTCGAAGATGGTGGCATAGAGCCGTTCAGGTGGCAGATGCCATATTTCGGTGAGAAGAGTCCACGCGAATGGGATCGCGTCTGTTTTAAAGTAATCACCAAATGAAAAGTTGCCGAGCATTTCAAAAAACGTGTGGTGGCGCAAGGATGGACCGACGTTATTGAGGTCATTGTGTTTGCCACTGACACGCATGCATTTTTGCGCGGTTGTCGCTCGCTGATAAGGCCGTTTCTCTGTTCCGAGGAAGAGCTCTTTGAATTGATTCATCCCGGCATTCGTAAACAATAAGGTTGGGTCGTTCGACGGGACCAATGAGCTACTTGGTACGATACGGTGACCTTGTTCTTGAAAGTAATTGAGAAAACTTTGCCGGATATCAGCGGATGTCATGGTTCTAATTCTTGCACAGAGAGAAGTTTGGATTAATCCTCAGAGCAGGTGCCGTCGGTTGAGTGAGTTTTCAGAACGCTATAAGCCAGGCTCCCATCAAATCCTTGTCGAACAAGATATTGGTAGAGTTTTTGGAAATGAGCGCGGTCTCGAACACGGCCGGTGAGGCGTCGGTTGAGCGCACGTTGAATAATCAGTTGTGTGTCGGCCTCTTTGTAGACTTGGGAAACAGCGTCACGAGCAATTTCCCGTGCAACACCAATGGCCTCGATGTCGAGTATGGCACGTCTTGGACCGCGATGTTTTATAAGAGCGGCTCGTCGAGCATAGATCCCTGCTGTGCGCCGATCGTCCAGTGCTCCTTCTTTTGTGAGTCGCTGGATTGTGTGGTCCACTACCTTCGAGGTGAATCCTTTTCTGGTAAGTCGGTCGCGTAGCTGGCTTGACGTGAGCTCTCTTCTCGCTAGCAATGACAAGCTGGAAGCGTAAGGGTTTAAGGCCAGGCGTCTCACTCCTGAAAGATGACACTCCCAGTTACGTGAGTCTCAGGTTGTCGAATTAACTACTCTTTGCCACTGCATCGATAGAGTCGCTGCTTGCCTTGTCTGCATCGTACACAAACGTAAGCCATCCATGTTTATCTGGAAGACGGCCATTAATAACGTCGAAAAAACAATGTTGAATGGTTTCGGTGACTGGGCCACGTTTTCCGGATCCAATGGTAATTTTGTCAATTGTACGAATCGGAGATATTTCGGCAGCCGTACCGGTGAAAAATACTTCATCGGCGATATACAAAGTTTCTCGGGGCACCGTTGCTTCTAGTACCGTAAAACCAAGTTGCCTGGCTAGTGTGATGACAACGTCGCGCGTAATGCCCGGCAAGATTGAATCTGCAAGCGGAGGGGTGGTTATGATGTTGTCACGCACGACGAAGATGTTTTGTCCACTTCCTTCACTAACAAAGCCACGAGGGTCTAACGCGATTCCTTCGCTATAACCATTCAGCGTTGCTTCCATCTTGATGAGCTGAGAGTTCGCGTAGTTTGCAGTTGATTTTGACACGGAAGGAAAACGGTTTGGAGCACCACGCCCCCATGAGCTAATTTGAACATCAACGCCATCTTCTAAGGCTTTTTCACCGAGATAGGCTCCCCAATGCCAGACCAAAATCGCAGCTTCGACTGGGCAACTAAAAGGATTTACTCCGAGTGAGTCGTAGCCCCGATACAAAAGAGGGCGGATGTAACATGACCGGTACTGATTTGCCCGAATAGTCTCGAGGACTGCACCTTTGAACTCCTCTTGGCCGAGTTCGTGATCCATTCGGTAGATCTTGGCAGAATCGAACAAGCGTCTTATATGTGCATCAAGACGGAATACGGCTGGACCCTTGTCAGTGTCATAGCAGCGTGCGCCTTCAAAGACGCCGCTACCGTAATGGATGACATGCGAGCCAATATGAATGTTCGCATCGGCCCAGTCGACCAGCGAACCGTTCATCCAGATTTGTCCGGTTCCAAAGCTCATAACGTATGAAATCGTGTGCAGTGAGTAAGTTACGCTTGATGCCAGTCTATGAGGCGAGTGTAGTTGTTGGCAAGGACAGTGCCAAGGAGGCAGCCCGAGTAGCTACTGTGTTTCGTGACAAAACGGGCAAAGGTCTGTTCTTGCATGCAATGGTTTATGGCATTGCCAGCAAAATTTCCCGGTTGTTGGTGTGGAAGATCGAAGTCGTTTTTGAACACTCGAAATTTGTAGTTCTTGCGGACCGCCAGTTGGGTTGTCGGTTCCCGTCTGTTCCTCAATTGGTCTCGGACGATTCTGGGAGCCGTATGACAGTTCAAGGTCAGCAATTAATTCTGATGCACGTTGGTAGCGAGCTGAAAGCGTTGGCGCAAGTGCGGTCATTACGATGTCGTTGATTGGCTTTGGGACACCAGGGTTTTCTAGTCTTGGAGGCCGAACAAGCTCACCACTGATCAGCTTGTCAAGATCAGTGGGTGCGGGTGTTTCGTAGGGTAGCGAACCGGTAAGCATTTGATACATCGTGATACCAAGTGAATATAGGTCCGACGCAAAGACAGCTTTCCCCTCAAATTGTTCCGGGGCCATATATGGGGGACTGCCAATAACTGTCGTGCCATGAGCGGCAATTTCTAAGAATCGAGAAGTGCCAAAGTCTGCAACCTTTAATGTTCCAGAATTGGACACAAGTACATTTGGCGGTCTTAGATCGCGATGGATCACTCCTTGTCGATGAGCGTGGTCGATAGCGGTCGCGATTTGCCTGGTGTAGTTAACGACACGGGCGGTGTCGAGTACTCCGTCATGAGAGATAATGTTTTCTAGAGTATCTCCGTTGACGTATTCCATTACGATGAAAAAAACACCATCTTCTTTTTCGGCTGTTGTAATGGAAACGATGTTTGGATGATCAAGTGTGGCGAGTAGCCGCGGTTCCCGAAGTAGCTCGCTAAAGTTGAGGTTTTGCTTATGTGGCACTTTAAGCGCGACGTCTTTGTCAATCCAGGTGTCTTTGGCAAGATAGACGGCACCGAAGCCGCCACTGCCAAGCGGAGAAAGAATTTTGTACTTTCCTAATGACTGCCCTCGAAACAGCATACGGAGATGAAAAGTATAGCCTGCGCGTTCTTTCGCGGTTGTAGGAGTCTGACGTTCTAGAGATCTGACCACATAAAACGAAAAACTGATAGGGCTATAGTAGGAACTGCTTCAGCTCGTAGTGTATTCATCCCAAGAGTAACCGGGACGTAACCGCCAGTCTCTGCCAGTCGTATTTCTTCATCGGTCCATCCGCCCTCTGGCCCAATGGCAATAGAAGCCGTTTGTGGTTTGGTGGTGGCGGCGAGTTCCTGTAGCGGCGTGAACCTATGCCCTGGCGTGTGTCTACTTGGTTCTACAAGTAGAAGTTTTTGTTCCGTGTGAATCGACTGGGTTTCAAGGTACTGGCTAAATTGAAAAGGTGGACTTATTACTGGTAGATAAGATCGACCACACTGCTTGGTGGATGCAACTGCGATATCGTGCCATCTCTCGGTCAACCTGTTACTGTCTTTCCTGATTTTGAAACCTCGGCTCCTAAGAGTGATCAGCGGAGTTATTACAGAGGCCCCCAGCATGGTGGCATCGCGCACGACCGCGTCGAATTTTCTTCCTGCCAGCAGTGCGATACCGAGATTGATTGTTATGGTTGATTCTTTGGTCTCAGAAACTGACTTACCAAGACTTACAGTGACTTTTTTGCCCGTAGCGTGTTTGATAGTGGCTTCCCGTTCGTGCCCACGCCCGTCAAAAAGTTGGACATTGTTGCCAGGTTGCAATCGAAGTACGCGTGTTAGGTGTTGCGCTTCCTCGGCCGGTAGTTTCGCTTCTTCCGAATGGCGCGAGAGGGTTGGGAGATAGAAGCGCGGCAACGACATTACTACCTATATTTAAGTTTAGCAATGGTACCGAAACACGAGGCATACCCAGCCATCTTCTTCGTGGCGAGATTCGATTGCAAGTTTATTTTCGAATGCCATTAAGGTGGTTTGTTCCTCAGATTCAGTTAGCCCACTAGCCATAAGTAGGCCGGAAGGCTTACCCAACGTCTCGAATAAACATTGGTGTTTCTGGAAGGTTGGACCGGTCAGATTGGCGAGGATGATATCGGGTTTGGGGAGATGGAAGTCCTGAAGTTCACTGAGCTCAGCATGAATGGTTTTGATACGTGAGGAGACGCTGTTACGTTTAATGTTCTGCCGCGCATTTGTCAGTGCATCGATGTCACGCTCTACGGCTGTTACGGCATTTGCGCCAAGTAATACGGATGCAATCGCTAAGACACCAGATCCTGTGCCGATGTCTAGGACGTGACTACTTTTCTGTAAGGTAGTCTTGTGTTCTAAGAGACTCTTTAAGACAAGTCTTGTGGAAGCATGATGACCGGTGCCAAAGCCCATTGATGGATCGATTTCGATAAGGTAATTACTAGTATTTTCATGCGACACGCGGTCCCAGGGCGGTGTCACGGTCAGGTCCCCTATTTTCACGGCACGAAGATTACCAAAGGATCGGTTGGCCCAATTGTCGTTAAGTAGGTCTACGACGGTGACGGAGAGCACGTCAGAGCCGAAGTCATGCTCGATGGCTTGAAAGGCGTGGTCACGGTCGTTCTTAGAAAAGAAAAAAATGCGCCGACAATGCACAGTTGGACTGCTTGTTATGTCGATGTCGACATCTTCAATGGCGAACGGTTTGTAGTCGTCTATCAATACATCCAGTCGGTTCCATAAAGATTGTGGACGGCCTGGAAGTGTGACGTCGAGAACCGGCCGGCGGTCATCACGCAGAACTGCTTTAGCCAAAAATATCTTTCACTCGTTCAAAAAATGGACGAACGTCGGAAGAATGACCGTTCCGCCTAGTGTCCGGTTCGAAGGTTCGTTGGGGCATAGTTTTATCTAAGTCTTCGATTAACTGTTTTTGCTCCGACGAAACTGACGTGGGAACGTCAACCTTAACATCAATGAAAAGGTCTCCTCGACCACGTCCGTTTACGTGAGGCAATCCCTTGCCTCGGAGTCTAAATCGTGTGCCTGAAGAGGTGCTTTTAGAAATATGAAGGGTTTCTTCATCTTCAAGTGAAGGAACCGTAACTGTACCGCCGAGCACAAGTGTAGGGTACGTCACAGGTATGACGCAAAGAATGTCACTCTCATTCCGTGTAAATACTGGATGGTCTTTAACGTGCAGGACGACGTAGAGATCGCCTGCGGGCCCACCTTTTGGGCCGTGCTCTCCTTCGTTTTGTAGACGAAGCTGTTGCCCTGTATCAATTCCAGCCGGAACTTTGACGGTTAGTTTCCGCTCCTGACCCACACGGCCATGCCCGCGACAGGATTCGCATGGATTAGAGATCGTTTGGCCATTACCTCCGCATCGGTCGCATGTTCGTGCAACAGTAAAAAATCCTTGTTGATATCGAACCTGGCCATGGCCACGACAGTGTTGGCATGTTTTTGGCGAAGAACCGGCAGCAGCACCTGAACCGCCACAATTCTCACAGGTTTCTTCACGAGGTATTTGAAGCGTGGCCTCTGTCCCGGTGGCTGCTTCTTCAAGCGAGATCTCTAGGTCGTAGCGCAGGTCAGCTCCCCGTGCCGGCCCACTTCTTCGACGACCACCGCTGCTGAATCCGAATATGTCACCCAGTCCACCAAAAATGTCATTAAAGTCAGAGAAAATGGTGGGATCAAAACCTTGTGCTGAGCCGGCACTGCCGACTCCAGCGTGTCCAAATTGGTCGTATCGGGCTTTCTTTTCGGCGTCAGCCAGCACGGAATATGCTTCAGCGGCTTCCTTGAACTGTTCCTCGGCTGATTTGTCACCGGGATTACGATCCGGATGGTATTGAAGCGCTAGTTTTCGATATGCACTTTTTAATTCTTGGTCGCCGACGTTTCTTGAGACGCCGAGGATTTCATAGTAATCACGTTTACTCACGCTTTGGCCACCCTCACCATTGCTGCCCGTAAAAGAACAGAACCAAGCATGTACCCACGGCGCGATTCATCGATAATCTCGCCGTCGTGATGCGCATTGCTTTCTTCGTGAGCGACTGCTTCATGGAAGTTAGGGTCGAATGTTTTGCCGACGCTTTCAATCGGTGTAACACCTCGTTTTCTGAGGATGTCAGTTAATTTGCGGTTTATCTGTTCAATACCAATCCGGAAAGCATCGGCCTGTTCAGTATCAGTAGCAGTCTCTAGTGCACGCTCAAAGTCATCCAATACCGGAAGAAGTTCTGTGATTAGTTGAATAGTGGCTCTTTCTGATTGTTGTTGGCGTTCACCTTTTGTTCTTCTTTTGTAGTTTTCGAATTCGGCTATTTTTCTTTGTAATTGGTCGAGATATTTGTCACGTTCTGCAATCACTTCAGAATTTGAAGATGGAATATCAGAAGCTGATTCAGGTTTGTCATCTTCTATGACATTAGGTTCTAGAGTGCTGTTGTTTTCTGTCATGGTCTGTTCGGATGCGTCGAGCCCTGCCGCCGACCCCGTCGTTACGACTTCGGTTTCGGCATTACTCAGAGGATCCGCAGCTTCGCTGTGTTTAGGTTTTTTCGGTGTTACGTTGTCTGTCATTGCGTGGAGGGAGGTGTTTGGGCCACGAGCACGCGGCTCACGGCGGTCGACACTCGATCAACAGCAGAAATCGCCTTGGAATATCGCATGCGTCTTGGCCCTATGATGCCAATACTACCGCGGCGTTCACCGTCGAAATAGGTTGATGTAACTAGGCTGAACGCCTGCATTTCTGGTGTTGAGTTTTCTGTTCCGATTATGACGGTCATGCCTGGTCCATCGATGTACTCATTGAGAAGTTTCACGAGGAGGTCTTTGCGCTCAATCATCGTTAGCAAAGTTTGAAGAATCTCGAGAGGGACACGGTCTTCACCATCGGAGACTTCCGCAGCCAGAAATCCTGCACCTTCAATGAAAAGTTGGTTCGCGGGTTCCATATCTTCGAGTGTCACACTGGCCAATCGCAGTGCTCTTGAACGTAGTTCGTCATAAAGCATCTGTTCTTGGTGTAATTGTTCGACGATCGCAGCGCGAACATCCCATAGCGGAAGCCCGAAGAATTCTTCGTTTAGGTAGTTCGCTCCTTGCGTTAGTGCGACTCGGTCGACCGTTTCATGCAGGCGGACCTGTTTTTGGGAGACGCTACCATTTTTCGTCCTCACGACCACCAGTACCGTCGCGTCATTAACTGGTACAAATTCAATGTGCTTAAACTTGTCTGCCGCGGCGCGTGGCATGCAGGCGAAGGCTAGGTGATGCGAGGCTACAGAGAGTTCATGAGATACATTCGAGATTACGTCACGAACTGAGATCGCTTGTCGAAGGCGAGCTTCTACCACGGGCGATGACAAGCTGTTTTTCCTAGTACGAAGCAGTCGATCTACAAAATATCGGTAACCTTGATCAGTTGGCACCCGACCAGCTGAAGTATGGGTCTGGTAAATATAGCCACTTTGTTCTAGCTCAACCATTATGCTTCGAACAGTGGCTGACGAGAGTCCAACGCCACCATGCTGCGCTAGCCACAAAGATGAAACTGGTTCGCCGCGATCTATATATTGTCGAATCAACGCTCCTAGGATGCGACTCGATCGTTCTGAAAGCGTGTAGCTGCCGTTCTGTGTAAACGCTTCACCAGTTGCCATGAATCCTGCTATTCTAACTGTCGGCAGCGACAGGCGTCGTTCGTTTGACAGGTGGGATCCATCGAAGCGCTTTTACTCCAGAATCCATCGCGCCTTCCAGCTTTCCATATTTCACTGCAATTAACTCGGCAAGGATACTAACCGCGATTTCTTCTGGGCTGATCGCGCCGATATCTAAGCCGACAGGCGCGTGGAGTCGATCCGGATGCTCTATCGTTATGCCTTCCTCACGCAACACCTCGTGTAAACGAGTCACCTTGGCTTTGCTTCCGATTAAACCAAGGTACCTAAGGTCTTGAGTTGCTAGTGCACGTAATGCATCAAGATCATGTGTGTGGCCTCGTGTAAGGATCACGGCATAGGCAAGAGGTGAGAGGCTGGCTTTTTCGAGCCATTCTGGGATGTTGTCGACCACGACCTCCATTGCATCTGGAAACCGGTCCTTATTGGAAAACTTATCTCGGTCGTCAATTACATGGACGCGGAATCCAACAGTCGAGGCAAGGCGTCCCAAGTGGTAGGACACGTGACCCGCACCAACTAGGTAAAGATGCGGTGAAGATTCAAGTGGTTCTATGTACACATCCATCTGACCTCCGCAAATGAGTCCAGATTCCTCGGCAATGTCATCGGTTAGTTCGTATTTCGCAACGAGCGGTTTACGTGTGTCGAGTGCCCGACGAGCTTTCCAGAACGCATCATTCTCATAGCACCCTCCTCCGATAGTTCCGACAGTTCGTCCGTCGGCATAGACGAGCATTTTGGCGCCAATACGCTGGGGTGTTGAGCCTTGTGTCGAAATGATCGTTACAAGAGCAGCAGACTCGCCACGTTCTAGCACATCGTGCACTGCCCTAAATACTTCTTCATTCATATCGCTGCCCTAATACTTCTAGATGAGTATCTCTACGTTCCCAGCTTTACGCAAATTTGCTAGAAACGTACTCATTAATAATTGACGTTCTTGTTGTAACAACATGCTTCGGATTTGGTCACGTACCTGTTGAAATGGAGTAATTCCTCCTTCTTGACGTTGGCCAGCCTTAATAATATGAAAGCCGAATGGTGACTCGACCACAGGACTAATTTCTCCAGTCTGGAGGGCGAAAAGTGCGGTGTCGAATGGTTCTACTGTTTGTCCGCGTTCGATCGCTCCGAGGTCACCGCCATTACTAGCTGTTTCTTCGTCAGTGGAATATTCGCGGGCCAGTTCGGCGAAATCAGCAGTTCCAGCTATTACCTTTTCCCGTAATTCTCTTGCGGTTTCTAAGGATTGTCCGCGCTCGGTTGGACTGGCGTTCGGCGAGGTGCCGATCAAGATATGACTCGCGTGTATTGATTTACCAGTGTTGAATTGCCCAGGATGTTGGTCATAGAACGCCTGTACTGTCCCGTTCGTTAGGTTTAATGCGGGCTCCAGTTCCATTTCTATTGTTTTGGCAACGAGTAAATCTTTGCGAGTCTCTTCCCGGAGTGCTTCAAGCGAGGTCCCCCATTCTCTTAGTTGTTCATCGAACGCCTGGGCTGTCGGGTAGGAGTTCCGAATTCTTGCGATTTCTGACTCTACCTCGTCGCTGGCAGCAACGACTTGGCGCCTTGTTGACTCTTCGAGTAAAAGATGAAAGTCAATCAGTTGGTCAAGTACGCGACGATACACCTGGTCACGAAACTGCGGAGGGACAACTTGGCCTGCTTTTGTCTCATTGGCGCGAACAGCCCGTTCAAGTTCTTCTCGAGTTACCGTAGTGGAGCCATTGACTCGCGCGACTATCGGCGGAAGTATTGAAGGGACAGGTTTTACCGATGGGATACTCGGTGAGTCCTTCGGCAATGCTGCGTGGGTATTCTTCACGGCTGGAGGCGGGTCGTTGTCTTGAGCGGCCGATGAGCACCCATACAGTGCAATAGTGATCAAAAGAGTTATTTGTGTGACCGTGGTCCGCAATTTTTTGTCCTTGTTGATCAAGTTGTCAGTATATCTGCTGACGGCACTTATATCGTGAGGAGCCAGTGTCTTCCTATCTCTAGCGGAAGTTGTTCTAGTAGTCGGTCAAGGAACGCGTCGCCGTATCGGTTGACAAAATAAATGGAACCGATACTTCGTTCTTGCGGCGTACCACCTGGGAAACTTTGTGAACGTGCTCGCGAAAATTGGCGACGGAGAGTTTCATCGCGACGCTTGGCAGCTTGAATGATTTTTCCTCTGAGGTTGCGTAGCTCTTTGTCCATCCGTCCGTGGGTGGATTTGACAGCACCTCCAAGCGTTGGGTCAACGCGGAGTATAGCCGACTCAATAATCGAGAGATGGTCAGAGATGCTTTGATTGACTGCGGTCACTGCTGTATCTATTTCATCCGGTAGTTGCGCCGCAAGTAATGTATTTAGCGCACTATCATCTTGAGGTTGTAGTGCCGTGAAGTCGATGTTGTTGCGATTAAGAAATTTAACCGTTGCTGAGTCAACGATTGTGGCACTCGCACGGGGGTAGATCACTGGCATGGGAACATCGAAAGAGTCGTAAATCTTTTTTAATTGGCCTAGGTAAACAAGCTCATGCGGACCTGCGACGTACGCAATCGTCGGAAATAATACGTCTTGAGTGAGCGGGCGCAACAAAACATTAGGACTAAAAGCTTCTGGCTTTTTTTCAAGTTCTGCATGCATGGTTTGGGCGGATATCGATTGCCCGTCAATTAAAAACCCCGAGTCGTCGATGCGGATCGGGGTTCGCTGGGAGTCCAGCCGGAACAGTGCGGTGGTATCTAAGTTGGGAGAGACTTGAGCAGAATAACCTTTGGCTTCCATAGCCGATCCCGCTGCCGCGGCGAGTCGTGATGTTTGACCTCTGGTCTCAAGTTCGCGAGCAAACAATGACTGGGCGATGGGTTTTGTTCTCGGGTCAGAAGCGTCGTATGTGACGAGTCCATATTTGCCTAACAAAGTGTCGAGCCAACGAGCAAAGGCTTCTACCAGGCGCATTCCCGGCGCGTAGGCCGTTCGCAGTTGTTTCTGTGTTTCTTCAGTAAATTCAGTTGGTTGAAGAATGGTGGTTAATTGTTCTAAGACTTCGGAAATCGATGTGCTGAGGCGTATCGTAGAGGCTGATGTCCCCGGATGTGCGTCTAAAGGCATTTTGATGGAGCTAAGATTCATGTCCGCATCAAGGCATTGGCACTCGCTAATTTCAACGAGGTCATGGTCTTCTGCGTCTATCCAAAAGACTGGTACAACCGAAATGTCGTAATCTTTAGAAATTTGGCGCGCAAGTTTGATAGTCGTAAGTGCTTTAAGTACGGTAAATAACGGGCCACCGAAAAGACCGGCTTGTTGTCCTGTGACAATTGCGACGGAATTCTTGTTCAGGAGCTCGTTCGCGTTGCTCAATGCAGCTTCAGGTGCGCCACGTTCTTGAAGTTGTCGGACGAGCACTTCTCCGATTGCGGGGTCGGTTGGTGTTGCGCGCCGGGCTTCGATAACAGTTTCCCAGGCTTCGGATTGTTGTGGATGTGCTAGGAAAAACTCTTGCAGTTGGTCAAATTCGTAGCAATAGTCGTTGGCAAAGCGACTAGTCCATGGAAGTTCTCGGAAGTCGATTGATATTCCGTTAGGTGTGTTGGGCTGCGGCGAGTCGGCGGGCACGTTGTAATTGTACTGTTGCAAACCATTCTTAGAGTGTCAAGGCACTGCTGGTTCACAGACCCTGAAGTCTCGATCGTTGAACCGCCTGTCCGTCCGTGGTACCATCCCGCTTACTTTAGGAGGTAACTCAGCACTGAAACACGAGGACGCTAGCCTATTTTCTCCTCCTGGTGCATTCGGGCCTTTTCGGGTCATGCATCAGGTCGGTATTGGCGTTCTTGGACCCGTGTTTCGGACCTACGATCCTGAGAGTGACCGCCTGGTTGCCGTTAAGGCTTTTAGCCTTGACTTTCTCCCCGAGCAAGCTGAGATTTTTGTAGAGGCGTTAAAGCAGGTCGTTGATGTTGGATTTTCGCATCCGACCATCGTTACTCCGTTGGATGCTGGCCTTGAAGAAGGTATTCCTTTCTTGGCGACTGAGTATGTTACGGCTGAGTCACTTGATGTTGCGGTACATCATGGTGAGACAGTTCCGGTGGATCAGATGCTCATGCTTGTTGGGCAACTAGCAGCAGCGGTAGATGCCGCGCATGCGCGTGGAGTGATGCATGGTGGGCTGCATGCTCGTGATGTGTTTGTGGCACCAGAGATTACCCGAGTGAATGGATTTGGTGTGGCAAGTGCGTTGGAACATGTTGGCTTAAAGGTGCCGGTGCGACGTCCTTTTACTGCCCCGGAAATCATTACCGGTCGTAGTTGGGGGCCCGAAGCAGATAGATTCGCGGTTGCGACGATTGCTTACGAGCTTGTGACAGGGAAGCGATTAGCGGGAACTGGCGATGAGGTTTTGGCGCGACTCGTAGCTGTAGACAGTGTGAATGTGGTCGACCCTCCGGGACTGCAACAAGCATTTCGAAATGCGCTGGCCGATGATCCAGCCATTCGACCTGCCTCAGTTGCTGGTTTTGCCATGGCTCTTGGTGAAGCTGTCGGATTTAGTTCCGATGAGATGGCATTGGCTATGTCAGGGCGCGCGCAGGAGGTTCCGGCTGATTTCACTCGCGTTAAAACTGGTAATTCAGAAGATGTATCTGGGCTGCTGAGAGACGAGAGAGAAGTCGTTGCGGCTTCTCATCAAGTGGAGCCTGCAGCGGATTTAAATCTACATACTGAATTTAGCGAAAATCTTGATGAGGTTTTCGAACTGACCGGTTCTGTTGAAGAGGATAGTCTGCTGGCGCAAATAGCGGATCGCAGTCATTCGTCCGGTTTCAGTATTGAGAACATTGAAAAAGAAACCGAGACGGTAGCAGTTGATGGACTGGGTTCGGCCGTAACAGAGGCTCAGAGCGAGGTTGATATTAATGGACAGTCAGAAACAAAAGTTATTCAACAGGTGACTGATGAGCACAACCCGATGCTTCCCCTGCCTGAAGCTGGAGTGGAAGACGATAGCTTTGAAGAAGAAGCCAAAATTGGTAGTCATCAATCGGTGTCCTCAGGTGTCGTAGGGGAGGATTTATTGGAAAGGTATGTTGTCGCGTCAGATTCACGGCATGAAGAGAGCCAAAGCGAGTCGACTGATGCTCCCTTACCTATCGACAATAAGGCACTTGGTCCTGGAGCCGAAGATCTCAATGAAGGTGGCAAGTATCTCCACGAGATGATCGATGAAGACCGGGTAGAAACGGGTGTTGTTTCACCAAGTGCTAAATCTATTTCATCATCGGGCAATAGATCGACCATGGCCTCTGATAAATCTGTCGAGAGTGCTTCGTCATCGACCGAATCTTTTTCGTCGAAATCTTTGCCTCGTTCATTAATAAAGGTCGCATCGGCCCTGTTTGCTATGGTGATTGGAATCGCTCTCGCATATATGGCGAGTGTTGGGCTCGGAACGACCACTGACAACGAGATGGTGGTGCCAGTAGCTGAGGCACCTGAGGATGTTTTGCTGTCATCCAGTGATACGCAACCGCTACTAGGTGAACAGCCCGATGAGGTTGTTCCTTTAGTTCGGCCCAGTAGTAATGAGCCAGAGGACATTGCACCTGAGTCGGGGGTGATATCGTCGGGCCTTAATTCTGAAGCCCCCGCAATTGTCGAGTCGCCGATCCCAGCGTTGATACGCGGGCCCAGTTCGTCGTTTGGGTGGCTGCTTGTACGAACAGAGCCTCCAGGTGCTAATGTCAGTATTGATGGGGAAGATCGCGGATTAACACCGTTATCCCTGTCTGAGATGCCGAATGGTGTCTATCAACTTGAAGTCAGCGTGCCTGGTTACAGACCAGATCAACGAACTGTTGAAATCTCATCAGATAAAACAATCGCTGCGGTTAGTATTGTGCTCGATCAGTTCGTTCTTGGCGATGCCGATATGCTGACTGAGCCAGGATTAATTATTAGTGGATCAGTTTTTGTTGATTCGCGGCCGACGGGAGCCTCTGTATTTGTGGATGGTGAGTTAGTAGGGGTAACGCCGTTGCTTGTTTCAGATGTACTGGTTGGGAGCCATGGGGTTCGTATAGTAGGAGATGGTTACCGTTCTTGGTTCAGTACAGTATTGGTGGAAGACGGCGAAAGGTCGCGTATAGCTGCATCACTTGAACCGAGAGGAAGGAGATAACCTGACTCTAATGAGGCAAGTTGAAGGAAGAATATTGTGAACGCGATTCTTGCGCTTGAAGATGGTACTTGGTATCAGGGTAAGTCAGTTGGTGCTCGGGGCGTGGCGACCGGCGAAGTTGTGTTTAACACCAGCATGACTGGCTATCAGGAGATTTTGACTGATCCTTCGTATGCCGGACAAATTGTAACGATGACCTGTCCGCAAATAGGGAACTATGGAGTAGCCGAAGCGGATGTGGAATCGCTGTCTCCTCAGGTTTCAGGATTTGTGATGCGTGAGGAATCACCAATCGCTAGTAATTGGCGGGCGAGTGGCACGCTGGGTGACTATCTTGCTACACACGGAATTGTTGCGATTTCTGAGATTGACACAAGAGCGTTGACGAGGCGATTACGAACAGTCGGTGTGATGCGCGGGGTTATCGGTACTGGCTCGGTTGCGCCGGAGGTACTTGTTTCGCAAGCTCAGTCATTGCCGACAATGGAAGGAAGTGATTTGGTTCGGTTGGTGACTTGTGACGAGCCATTCGATTGGGAGCAAGATAACGATCCGGTTGCAAGTGGATTCATAAGTCAGCCAGATCGTGGTGGTCGTCAGATGTTGCGAGTTGCGGCCTACGATTTTGGGATGAAACGCAATATATTGAGACGATTAACGAATTATGGTTGCGAAGTACGAGTTTTTCCTGCCACGACGCCAGCAACGGAACTGCTTGCGATTGAGCCTGATGGCATTTTTTTCAGTAATGGTCCCGGCGACCCTGCGCCGCTTGTGTATGCCGTCGACAACGCACGGACAGTGATGGAGCAGGATATCCCGGTTTTTGGTATTTGCCTCGGCCATCAGGTGCTTGGTTTAGCGATGGGGGCTAAGACATACAAGTTAAAGTTTGGCCATAGAGGAGGTAATCATCCTGTGAAGAATTTAGCAACTGAGCAAGTTGAGATTACCTCTCAGAACCATGGGTTTGCGATTGATCCAGACTCTGTTCCTGAGGACGTCCAAGTGACCCACGTTAATTTATATGATGGCACGATTGAGGGACTCGCATATGATGACCGCCCCGTGTCGTGTGTGCAGTATCATCCAGAGGCGTCTCCTGGTCCGCATGACGCGGATTATTTGTTCGCCAATTTTATCGCTGTAATGGAATCGCGAATCGGGCCGGTGCCCGCACAACCTAAGAAGTAACTCCGTCGACGCTCTTAATGCCCCGCCGCTCAGATCTCAAACGTGTGCTTGTTATCGGTTCAGGTCCGATCGTCATTGGCCAGGCCTGTGAATTTGACTATTCCGGTACACAGGCCTGTAAGGCACTTCGAAGTGAAGGCCTTGAAGTCATTTTAATGAACAGTAATCCGGCAACCATCATGACCGATCCAGATGCCGCTGACCGGACTTACGTGGAACCCTTGACATGGGAGTATGCCCGTGCGGTCATAGAAAAAGAGCGGCCTGATGCATTGCTTCCGACGGTTGGTGGGCAGACAGCGCTGAACTTAACGATGGAACTCGGAGAGCACGGTGTTTTGGAAGAGTTTGACGTTAAGTTGATTGGCGCGTCTCTTGAGGCGATTCGAGTGGCTGAGGACCGTCTTGAGTTTCGTGATGCGATGACTTCGATTGATATCGAAACGCCTGAGAGTGCGTACGCCCGGTCATTTGAAGACGCTCTCAAGTTAGTTGATCGATTTGGTTTTCCAGTAATTATTCGACCTTCTTTTACGTTGGGTGGGGTCGGTGGTGGTATTGCCTACAACATGGAGGAATACCGTGAGTTGGCGAATCGTGGCATCGAGCTGAGTCCGGTGCACGAGGTACTGATCGAAGAATCAGTCATTGGCTGGAAAGAGTTTGAGCTTGAGGTAATGCGCGACGCCGCAAACAATTTTGTTGTCATTTGTTCGATTGAAAATATCGATCCGATGGGAGTCCACACAGGAGACAGCATTACAGTGGCTCCGGCTCTGACGCTTTCCGATAAAGAGTATCAACGGATGCGAGATGCTGCGCGACGAATCATTAACCGTGTTGGTGTAGAGACAGGTGGCTCAAATATTCAGTTTGCAATCAATCCTGAAGATGGGCGGATGGTAGCAATCGAAATGAATCCAAGAGTTTCGCGATCGTCTGCACTCGCGTCAAAGGCTACCGGTTTTCCGATTGCAAAGATCGCTGCCAAGTTAGCCCTTGGCTATCGGCTTTCAGAAATCCAGAACGATATTACAAAGCTAACCCCAGCGTCTTTTGAGCCAGCAATCGACTATGTCGTTGTGAAAATTCCTCGGTGGACTTTTGAGAAGTTTCCCAAGGCGGACCGGACGCTAACTACGCAGATGAAGTCTGTGGGTGAGGCAATGGCGATTGGTCGAACCTTTAAAGAGGCTTTCTTGAAAGGAATTCGCTCGTTAGAGATAGGTGCAAGTGGAATACTTTTTTCGAATGATGTTGTTGAAGAGAGAGAGCCGGGTGACTTGCAGCGCCGCCTTGTTTCGCCAACCGATCGTCGCATGTGGGCAGTGTTTGAAGCTTTAGAGGCAGGTTGGTCTGTAGACCAAGTGTTTGATGCTACGAAGATTGATCGTTGGTTCCTTACTCAATTTGCTGAAATTGTTGAGCTTCGTCGAGAAGCAACATTGGTTGGAGCACGCGATCTGTCGAGTGAGCTTCTTCGAACCTTAAAACGCGCTGGCTTTGGTGATGAGCAACTTGGTATGGCTATCGGGGTTGAACCAACAGTAATTGCAGCTCGCAGAGCCGATGATAATCTTCGCGCGGTTTATAAGAGGATCGACACTTGTGCGGCAGAGTTTGAGTCATTTACGCCGTACCTCTACGGAACGTATGAGACGGAATGCGAAGCGCAGCCAACCGATCGTCCGAAAGTCGTCATTCTTGGTAGTGGGCCGAATCGAATCGGACAAGGTATTGAGTTTGATTATTGTTGCTGTCACGCTGCGTTCGCATTGCGCGAAGTTGGTTATGAGACCGTCATGATTAACTGCAACCCTGAGACTGTATCCACGGACTATGATTCCGTTGACCGGTTGTATTTTGAGCCACTTACATTCGAAGACGTACATGCAGTCATTCAGCGTGAACAGTCGGCTGGTGGCAAGGTTTCTTGCATTGTCCAGTTCGGTGGCCAAACACCATTGAAACTTGCGTTGACCTTGCAGGCCGCGGGCGTGGATATCATTGGGACTTCGCCTGATTCGATAGATTTAGCAGAAGATCGCAAAAGGTTTTCTCAACTCTTGTGGGATCTAGGGATTCCGCAAGCGCCAAATGGTCTTGCGGCTTCTCGAGAAGAAGCACGTGAGATTGCTGAATCAATTGGTTATCCTGTTTTGGTTCGTCCTTCATATGTTCTTGGTGGTCGTGCCATGGCTATCGTTTACGATCCTGCGGCGCTGGACCGCTATATGGCCGAGGCAGTTGATGCTTCTCCTGAACATCCTGTATTAGTTGACAAGTTTCTTGAGGATGCATTCGAGTTGGATGTTGACGCTGTTGCAGACACCGAAGGTGCTGTGGTTATCGGTGGAGTTATGGAGCATATTGAGGAAGCCGGCATCCATTCTGGTGATAGCTCATGTGTCGTGCCACCGGTTCTTGTTCCTGAACAGCATTTATCGGTCATACGCGATTACACCCGACGTATTGCTAGAGCACTTAAAGTCATTGGATTGCTTAATATTCAGTTTGCAATCAAAGGAGAGACGGTCTACCTCATCGAGGTAAATCCACGTGCGTCGAGAACGGTGCCGTATCTTTCAAAGGCAACCGGTGTGCCTTTGGCTAAGGTTGCTGCGCAGTTGATGGCGGGGAAAACGCTAGCCGACTTGGGCTTTGTTGATGATCTTCAAATTTCTGGTGTTTTTGTGAAAGGTCCAGTGTTTCCTTTTGTGCGTTTTCCTGGCGTCGATACGATTCTTGGTCCAGAGATGAAATCGACCGGAGAAGTGATGGGCGCTGCAGATAATTTTGGAGCGGCATATGCAAAAGCCCAGCTGGCTGCAGGAAATCGCTTGCCGGATTCTGGGAGAGCATTTATTAGCGTTAATGATGATGATAAGAAGAATGTTGTACCGATTGCCAGAGATCTGGCTGAATTAGGATTCGAATTGATCGCTTCGCGCGGTACGGCGGCATACCTTCGCGCTCATGGGCTAGATGTAGAGGTCGTTTATAAAATTAATGAGGGGCGGCCTCATGTTGGCGATCGTCTGCTAGACAAAGAGGTTCAACTTATCGTGAATACACCCTTGGGACGTGAATCATTTTTTGATGATATGGCGATGCGGCGTATCGCCATGCTTTATGGTGTTCCATGTGTAACTACATTGACCGGTGCTACTGCGACGGTTAGTGCGATTCGTTCCTTGCGTTCTGATGAAAAATCTGTGCGGCCTCTTCAGGACTACCATTCCGATGTGTTGGGGCGTAATTAACGATTGAAGCGTATCTATTTACCGCGAGGCTTTTTTAGAGGCTGACTCCTGTAAATTACAGTCTCTGCATCGTTTGTGTCACGAACGGCTATTTTGATGCGTTGCCACTCGGTTTCCATATCTTTCAGACTGGCATCACGAAGTGCTATTCCGCGAGCATTGAAAGATTCTTCAAGTTCTGTAAAACGCTTTGTAAATTTGTGGTTAGCTGCGCGGAGTGCAGACTCTGGTTCGACTTTAAGATGACGAGCGAGATTCGCGAGAGTAAAAAGAAGGTCTCCGATTTCTTCCTCGATGGCTGTGAGGTCTCCCGTGTTTCTCGCGTAGTCAAGTTCGGCGAATTCTTCAGCTATTTTTGAATCGACGTCGTCAATAGTGGGCCAGTCGAATCCGACGACAGACGCTCGACGGCCTATCCGGTCGGCGTGTAAGAGGCTGGGTAGACCGGTAGGAAGGCTACTAAGCATACCTGGCTTGATGTTCTTATCACGTTGCTCAGAAGCTTTGATGGCCTCCCACTGTTGTTTAATGTCTGCACTAGTTAAGTTGTCTTGATTTTCGTCATCGTGGTCAAATACGTGAGGGTGTCTCCGGATTAGTTTTTCGCAGATAGCATCGATAGAATCACCGATATGAAAGTTGTCCTGTTCAGAGCAGATCTGAGCTACAAACACTGCTTCAAGGAGAAAATCACCAAGTTCATTTCGTAGTGCATTGACATCGTTGCGATCAATTGCGTCGATTACTTCATAGGTTTCCTCGATTAAGAATGGCCGGAGCGATTTAAGCGTTTGTTCTCGGTCCCACGCGCAACCGGCTGGAGACCGTAGCTTAGCCATTAAGTCGAGGAGTTTCTGGAAGGATGAACTGGCAGAAGACGTAGTATGTTGAGAATGTTTAGACATCGTGGCGTATGCTAACAAAGTGAGCAACGTGACTTTTAACCATTTTGTCGTATCGCTAGCTACGACGGCGGCAGTCCATTTTGGTGAAGTCAAGGATCCAGACAGCGGTCTGAGTTCGCCGATTAATCTCGAAGCTGTAGGACAAGCGATTGAGATGTTAGTCTTGCTGGAAGAAAAGACACGCGGGAACCTCACTGAAGACGAAGCGGCATTTCTTCAGCGGGTATTGTACGAGCTTCGAAATAAATTCTTGAGTGCGAAGCAAAGACTCGACGAGTCTGCAGACACTAATTCATAGATTGCTACGTGCGTATAACGTTTCTTGGGACAGGGACATCAGCGGGTGTGCCCGTAATCGCGTGTGACTGTACGACGTGCCAGTCAACCGATTCACGTGATCGACGGTGGCGTCCATCGATTCAATTGACTTTCGATGATGGCATGGCTGTTTTGGTTGATGCATCTCCAGACCTGCGTGCGCAGGCATTACGCTTTGGATTAAAGCGGGTGGATACCATTTTATTGACCCATAGCCATGCTGATCATGTGCTCGGTTTGGACGACGTTCGCATATTTAACTTTCGTCAGAAATCTTCTATTCCCTGTCTTGGAAATGCTCATTCGCTGGCTCAAGTCAGAAAAATGTTTAGTTATGTATTTGATCCAGAAACACCACGTGGTGGTGGATTGCCACAGCTAACGCTGGCAACTGTAGTAGGACCATTCTGTGTTGGACGGGAGACTGTAATACCAGTTCCATTAATGCATGGAACATTGCCTGTTTTTGGATTTCGCGTTGGAAAGTTTGCCTATTTAACTGACTGCAATACGATACCTGATGATTCGTGGGTCTTGCTTGAAGATCTTGATGTCTTGGTGCTTGACGCGTTACGCCACAAGCCGCATCCGACGCACTTTACGCTAGCCGAAGCTGTCTCGGTTGCCCGGCGGGTCGGTGCTAGGCGGACTTTATTTACCCATATGACTCACGACCTTCCTCATCGAGCGACGTGTAAAACGCTACCTGAGGACATGACCCTAGCCTATGATGGTCTAACACTAGACGTAGCTGGTGCTTCCCTTGAACACCTTCTGCTCTCTGCGGTGAAAGCCGTTTCTTCGTAACATTATTAATGTCGTTGACGAGTATGCCCGGCTCCAATTCAAACGTTATTTATTTCCCTGATGACCCAAAGACGGTTGGTTGGGACGGGGCTGTGGTTGCTCTCGGGAATTTTGATGGTGTGCACCGGGGCCATACGGCCATTCTCGACAATGTGCGACGACGTGCAGAAAAGCGAGGTCGTAGAGCTGCCGTTGTGACCTTCGAACCTCATCCGCCCAAAATTGTTCGTCCAGATAAAGCGCCGTTGTTACTCATGACGCACTCACAGAAGTGTGACGCCATGATTAAAAGCGGTATGGACGGTGTGGGAGTTGTGAGGTTTACCGCCGAGGTTTCAAAATGGGAGCCGGACCTGTTTGTTCGGCGAGTATTGGTCGAGTGGCTTCGTATATGTGAAGTGTGGGTGGGAGAGAACTTTCTGTTTGGGCATGACCGAACCGGGAATTTTTCAGCGCTTCGAACACTTGGTGTTCGATACGGTTTCGAGGCTTACAAGGTCGAGCCGGTTCGTTATAAGGACTTTGTTGTTAGCAGTACTCGAATAAGGAGGCTCATCACAGAAGGCAAAGTTGATGAGGCAGGTGCTTTGCTTGGTCATCACTATACCCTCGATGGGACGGTAAGTCAGGGGGCAGGCCGTGGGCGTAAACAGGGTGTACCCACGGCAAATTTGAGAACAGCGAATGAATTGCTTCCTCCAGACGGCGTGTACGCAACTACGGTAATGATCAATGGTGTAATTTACGCCTCAATAACTAACATTGGCGTCAGGCCGACGTTCGAGAGCGCCGGCGAGCGAACAGTTGAAACGCATATTTTTGATTTTTCGTCAGACCTCTACGGGACGCAACTGACGATTGCGTTTATTGCTCGATTGAGAGAAGAACGCAGATATGAGGATGGAGCGGCACTTAAAGCACAGATGAACGACGACTTTGCGCAGGCGAAAGCTCTATTTCGACAAATTTCACTATAGTTATTCCTGTGTCAGGAAAATCTGCGGTTGATGCTCATAGTGCATGCCTAAACTAAGATCTGCCTTGTGATAACCGATTTCTTCCGATGGTCGAGCAACTTATTTCAACAGTGACTTCATGTTCTGGGTATCAAGGTAAGCAAGCTGAGGAGTTCTCACAGTCGGTTTTTGTTATTAGGGGAATTGTGTTGAGAGACTCAGAATCTATGACTTTTAGTCGTTTTTTAGTTGAATTGTCCGGTCTTAGGAGAGCTCTCGCTGTTCGTGTGAACTATTCAGGGGGTGGCGAGGATAAAGATGTAAGTCTGCAACGCATTGAACCTGTCTTAAGTACGGCAAGTAATGAAGATTTAAAGTGGAGTGGCATGGCCGATATCCTAGGGTTTAGATATGTTGATGGGATGAGGTGCTGCGCGCTCTTTTGCCATTGCCTTCGAATGTTCAGGAGGCTGGTATTAGTAGCCTGCTTCTAGCGTGATGCGTCTCTACAATACCCTTACACGACAAACGGACTCATTCTCACCCCTTCGCGGTAATACGGTTCGAATGTACGCGTGTGGTTTAACGGTGTACGCTCGCGGGCATATCGGAAATTTCCGGACCTTTGTTTGTCTCGATGTGCTTCGGCGTACCTTGAAGTCTGTTGGCGGGTATGACATGCAGCAGGTGGTGAACTTTACAGACGTTGACGACAAAACTATCGCAGGTGCGCGTAAGGCTGGTCTTGAACTTCGGGCGTATACAGACCAGTACATTGCCGCATTTCATGAGGATACGGAAATACTTGGCATAGAGTCGGTTGAAGAGATGCCGCGTGCTACCGATGAGGCCAATCTGGAAGCGATGGTTAAGACGATTGAACGTCTAGAGCAACGCGGTCATACCTATCGAAGTGACGGATCTATTTACTTTAAGATCTCGACGCTTCCCAGTTATGGGAAGCTCGCAAGACTTGACCATGAGGGTATGCAAGATGGTGCAAGGGTTGATAGCGATGATTATGCCAAGGAGAGCGCGCGCGACTTTGCCCTGTGGAAGGCCGCTGGGCCTGACGAGCCGAGTTGGGATTTTGGTATTGGCCCTGGGCGACCGGGGTGGCACATTGAATGCTCGGCTATGGCGTTACGGTTACTTGATGGTGCGCCGATAGACATTCACGCCGGAGGGGTTGACTTGGTCTTCCCTCATCACGAAAACGAAATTGCGCAATCCGAAGGATCAACAGGGGAGACGTTTTCTCGATTTTGGTTCCATGTTGAGCATCTGTTGCTCGACAAAGGCATCAAAATGTCGAAATCACTTGGCAATGTGTTGAATGTTCAAGAGATTTTGGACCAAGGCTATCGTGCGTCAGCACTTCGCTACGTGTTGTTGTCGACCCATTATCGGAAGCAGCTTCGTTTTACTTGGGAGAGCCTGGCACAGGCCGAAGAGTCCTTACGGCGATTAATGGATTGTCTCGGTCGGCTGGATACCGTTACAGCGGGGGGCTGTAGCGAAAAGGTAACCGAGCGGGTCATGTCTGCGCGAAAGGCTTTTGACGCACGGATGTCTGATGATCTAAATACACCAGGGGCTCTCGGAGCGGTTTTTGAGTTGGTTCGTGATGTCAATGCGGCAGTGGACGCCGGTACTCTCGGCGTGGAAGATGTGCTGACTATTCGTAAAGCTTTCGAGAAATTTGATGAGGTACTTGGAGTTATTGTGCTTCGCCGTGCTGAGGATGAGCAACCTCCCGTGGAGGTTTCTGAAATCGAGCAACTCATTGAAGAGCGTAATATTGCTCGACGCAATAGAGACTTTCCGTTATCGGATCAGATTCGTAATGACTTGAATGACCGCGGAGTGGTTCTTGAGGATACTTCTGCTGGAACACGATGGAAACGCAAGTAAGGGCTAATCGTTGTTGCGCATTATTGGATGAGTAGTTGTCTGTTCTTGAGAACGTGAGCAGTGTTTCTTGTGGGCGTCTGAACCCTTATGTTACGTTTATCGTTTGTGGTCTGGGGTATGCGGGAGTAACTCAGTGGTAGAGTGCGACCTTGCCAAGGTCGAAGTCGCGGGTTCGAATCCCGTTTCCCGCTCCATATTTTTTCTCAGATCTTTAAGTTCGGCTTTTAAGGCGCCGTCGCCAAGTGGTAAGGCAGAGGTCTGCAAAACCTCCATCCCCGGTTCAAATCCGGGCGGCGCCTCCATCTATTTTCAACAACTTACGAGGACCATGTTGTGAGTTGTGACTAGCGCTAACCATTTGTGGTTCCTGTGCGAGTTGCCACGTTCTTGCCTCGTCGCAGGCGTCGCCCACAGTGTCCACTCACCACCAGGAGTGCCAAGGTTTGGAAATGGTCGCTATGTTGGATTGCAAAACCTCCATCTCCGGTTTACTTCTTGTGGCGTCTCCATTTGCAATGGATTTATTGAGGTAAATCAGCTGAGTGCAGATCTGAGTGCCTCAATGACTGCGTTTATGTCTCTGTCTGGAATAGACGGATAAAACGGTAAGGAAATAGTGGAGCTTCCTATCTCTTCGGCTATAGGAAAGTCACCTGGTGAGTGCTTGAGCGTACGACTAAAAAATGAGAGCAGATGAACTGGACGAAAGTTGACGGTGGTACTGATGCCTTGCTGCATCAGTTTACTGATGACAGTATCTCGTTGCCCTCGAGCAATGCGAATCGGATAGAGGTGTAACGCATGTTTCGAGTTCGGTACAACCGCGGGCAACCGAAGACCTGAAAGTGCTGCGAGTGCTTCCGTATAGCGATTTGAAATGTTAAGTCGTGTATTCCATCTAAGTTCAATGCCGTCTAGCTGAGGTAACAGCATTGCTGCATGGATATTGTCCATGTTGTATTTCCATCCCAAAATGACCATGTCCGACTGGTGATAGCTCTCGTGAGTTTGATTTGAGTCGATTTGTGTTTTGCCGTGCAATCTCAACAAACGAAGCGCTTTGTTTATGTGAGGATCGTTTGTGACGACCGCACCGCCTTCCCCGCAAGTAAGATTTTTCGTTGCATAAAAGGAGAAGCATGCTGTATCCCCTAGCTGTCCTGGCCTAACTCCGTCCCGCGCTCCTTCTATGCAGTGCGCGGCGTCTTCGACTACGCGGAGTCCATGTTGGTTTGCGATATCTCTAAGAGAGCGCATGTCGCACATTTGGCCATATAAATGCACAGGAAGAATTGCCTTCGTCTTCGGTGTTAAGGCTTTCTCAATTTGTGAGACGTTAAGGTTTCCGGTATCAGGCTCAACGTCAACAAAGACGGGACGTGCACCTGCCGACATAATCGCTGCTGCTGTCCCCATAAAGGTCATCGGTGTAGTAATGACTTCGTCACCAGAACCGATCCCAAGCGCCAATAGAGACATGTGCAGCGCGCCGGTGCAACTTGTTGTGCCAATCGCATGTTGCGCACCGAGCAATGCTGCGAAGCGGGACTCGAACTCGGCAACGGTCTTTCCCGTAGTCAGGGTTGGTCCATTTAAAACTTCCCCGATCGCATCAAGTTCAGGTTGGCCAAGTGCATGTCGAAAAAACGGAACCTTATTGGTCAACGTAGTTCACTTTTAGAAAAACCGGGAACACGCGGAGATCGGATTTTCCACAGATGGCTCGATTTATTTTGAAGCAGCCAGTTATTTATTGCGTTCGGGCCGGCACTTCACGTGATAGAGAAGGGTACTAATTAATCATCTTAAGTGTTTTTACACGTTTGCCGCGTGTCTACAGGTTTGCCTGAGTAAGTCACACTGGCGTCAATTGGAAATGTGCTCGACATAGAAGTTCGTAATGGATCAGATGCTCTCGGAATTGAATCTTATCTTCTCGCCGAAGATTTCCAATGTGTGGGCATGTCGATTCTGCGGGGGCAGACTGGATCGATTCTAGTGCGCAGTACAGCTTCTTGGTAACGCCGATAGGGTATCTTGACAAACGAACTTTGGCTGCGAGATGATCTTGTTCATGTTTTGAACGTCGTATTTCCGTGTGCTTAGCGCTGTATGGCTGTAAGTGACAAAGCGGAAGCCTACTGTTTTTTGGAATCTTGGTGGGTCAGTTAGAGATGCTTGGCTGACTCGGTCTACAGAAAAAAGACATCTGATAGCGTGGGTATGAGTCGCACAACCGCAAAAGAAACTGTATGTTGGACGTCAGCGCGGTAGTACAGAACCCGCCAGTCTGATAGTTGTATTTGGCTTTTGCCGGATGAATATTTGTAAGTTCTGTGTGGATTTGATGCTGAACAATCTTGATTTTTGAGGACGTAACACCTTAATGGTTCGTGATTTAGATGGCGTTGTCTGTTGCCACACACTGATGGTCAGAACTTACAACCTAACGAGAGAGTATTGTGACTGTTGAGCAACCTTGGCATTACCGGCGAGTGTTAGTAACCGGAGCAACCGGCCTACTTGGTTCGTGGCTGACGGCATGGTTGGTAGAACAGAAAGCAGAAGTTGTTGCGTTGGTTCGCGATGCGGTGCCCAGAGCTAATTTTCGACGACTTGGTCTCGACCAACGAGTGAACGTCGTTCAGGGGTCGCTAGAAGATTACCAACTACTTGAAAGAACGGTTAATGAGTACGAAGTTGAGGTGATCTTCCATATAGCGGCTCAGACTCTGGTTGGCATTGCGAACCGTAATCCAATTTCGACATTTACCTCAAATATTCAAGGCACATGGAATTTGCTCGAGGCCGCACGTCGGCACACCGGTCTCCGTGCTCTTGTCGTAGCGTCTAGTGATAAAGCTTACGGGACACAGGCTGATTTGCCGTACCGCGAGGAGGCACCGTTAGTTGGGCGACACCCCTATGACGTATCGAAAAGTTGTGTGGATCTGATTGCCCAGTCGTATTGGCATACCTATCAATTACCAGTGTCAGTGACCAGGTGTGGGAACTTTTATGGAGGTGGAGACCTTAATTTCAATCGAATCGTGCCAGGTACTATCCGTTCACTCCATCGAGGCGAACGACCGATTGTTCGGAGTGACGGTACCCTCAGGCGTGATTATGTTTATATCAAGGAAGCGGTGGGTGCGTACGTAAAGCTAGCAGAACATATGCTTAACGGTGACGCTATTGGTGAGTGTTATAACTTCAGTACGAATCACCCGCTTCGAGTTCTCGAAATTATTGAAGAGATTTCAAGATTGATGGGCCGGACAGACCTCAGTCCGGTCATTCAGAACCAGGCCACGAATGAGATTCCAGATCAATTTCTTGATGGGAGTAAGGCTGCCAAAGAACTCGGGTGGAGCCCTCACTTCACCCTAGAAGAAGGTCTTCGAGAGACCATAGCTTGGTATCAGGAATTCTTGGATGATGACGCCGCAGAAGGTTCGAAATAACTTGGTTAGTCAAGAACTGTCTCTTTCTATGGAACGCAAGAATACCTAGTATCCTGCAAGGCGACTGACTCGTTTTGAGACAGGTTGCCATTGAGCTATAACGTCTAGAAATCTGTAAATCATTTGGTGACTGAAAAATACGGCTGGTCTACCGTCTTCGAAATATACGGCCTGCTCAATGTGGGTGAGCGTAGGCGTATCATCGGTCTCTTTAGTCTCATGGTGGTTGGGATGGGGCTGGAGATGCTCGGCATAGGTCTAGTTATTCCGGCAGTGGCGCTACTCTTGCAGACTGCCCCGTCCGAAACGTATCCGCCGTTAGCCGTAGTGATTGAGATGTTGGGCCAGCCGACGCAGGTACAGCTTATAACCGGCGGGATGCTCCTTCTTGTTGGTGTCTATTTGGTTAAGGCGCTATTTCTTGGGTTTTTGGCTTGGTACCAAAACGATTTTGCTTTTGGTGTCCAACGGCACATTTCGCGAGAACTCTTCGCCACATATTTGTACCAGCCGTATGCTTTTCATTTGCAGCGGAATTCTGCGCAGTTGATTCGTAATGCGGTGAATGAAGTGCATAAGTTATGGTTTTTGATCCTCAATCCAACGCTTGTAGTGCTGGGTGAAGGTTTGGTGTTGGTTGGAGTGACATGTCTTTTGTTTATCGTCGAGCCGATTGGTGCACTCATAGTGGTGCTGGTACTTGGGTGTGCCGCATGGGGATTTCACCTTTATACCCGTGGTCGATTGTTACGTTTGGGTATTGCACGGCAACATCATGATGGGCAGCGTATTCAAGAATTACAGCAGGGACTCGGCGGTGTGAAGGAAGCTAAGCTGCTTGGGCGAGAGTCAGGATTCCTTGCCAAATACGAACAGCACAATGCAGAAAGTGCGCGCATTGAACAATTTCAAGCCACTTTGCAGTTACTACCTCGTTTGTGGATCGAACTACTTGCAGTTACAGGTTTGGCCACCCTTATTATTACGATGCTTATGCAGGGACAGGCGGCGGCTGCCATTGTGCCGACGCTTGGGCTTTTTGCAGCTGCGGCTTTTCGGCTTATGCCGTCAGCGTATCGAGTTCTTGGCGCGGTTCAGAATCTTCCATATGGCATGCCAGTGATCAAGATGCTACGGGAAGAACTTAAATTAACCTCAGAGTTACCGACTAATGTAGAAGCGAGTGTCAATTCTCGAGTGGCAAACTCATTTAAAAATGACATTAGGTTAGTTGATGTCGATTACATGTATCCGGCATCTGCTGAGTTTGCATTGAAAGGTCTTAATATTTCTATTCGGAAAGGCGACTCGATTGGGTTTGTCGGACCAAGTGGTTCTGGGAAAAGCACGCTAGTTGATATCGTTTTAGGTCTATTGACGCCAACGTCAGGCGAGGTCCAAGTCGACAAGGAAAACATTCAGACGGGTCTTCGCTCCTGGCAAGATCAGATTGGGTATGTGCCGCAGTCTGTCTATTTAACAGATGACACTCTAAGAAATAACGTGGCTTTCGGGATTCTTTCAGACCAGATCGATGAGGAGGCGGTAGCTCGAGCGGTACAAGCTGCGCAACTTGATACATTTGTGGCAAATCAGCCGCATGGACTTGAGACAGTCGTTGGAGAGCGAGGCGTTCGTCTTTCTGGAGGACAATTGCAGCGAATCGGTATTGCGCGTGCGTTGTACCATGACCCTTCGGTTCTGGTGCTCGATGAGGCAACAAGTGCGCTTGACACTCTTACGGAAAAAGGCGTGATGGATTCGGTGGAAGCACTGCAGGGTAGTAAGACATTGCTGATCGTAGCGCACCGCTTGTCAACTGTTAAACATTGTTCTCGGTTGTATCAATTGGACCGGGGTAGGGTGATTGCAGAAGGGGCTCCAGCTCAGCTTCTTCAGGAGCAGAAAGCTGTCTGATAAAGAGTATTTTTTTAATTCGTATTTTGATGAACTAAGTGTTCGTCTACGTGATGTATCTGCAGACCAACTGGGTGAACTTTCCCAAGTGTTTGTGAATGTCCGCGATAAAGGCGGCAAGGTCATTATCGTCGGAAACGGCGGCAGTGCGGCAATTGCGAGCCACGTTACGGTCGACCTTACAAAGGCGGCACGTGTCCGGGCGATCAATTTTAACGAAGCTGATTTGATTACCTGTTTTGGAAATGACTATGGCTATGAAAATTGGATGGCGAAAGCCCTCGAATTCTATAGTGATGTGGGTGATGTTGCTGTGATTATCAGCAGTAGCGGACAGTCTCAGAATGTTGTCATTGGTGCTAAAGCTGCTCGTGACCTTGGGCTTCAGGTGGTGACGTTGTCTGGATTCCGTGCCGACAATTCGCTCCGTGCGATCGGGCATCTCAACTTGTGGGTCAATAGCGAGAGTTACAACATTGTTGAAACCACGCATCAGTCCTGGCTGTTGGCTGTCATTGATCGCCTTGTCGAGGCGGGCCAATAGTTATGGGCGATGTAGCGAAGGTACTCGTTACAGGTGATAAGGGATACGTCGGTTCTGTGTTGACTGACATTCTTTTACACAGAGGTTATTCGGTAGTTGGTTATGACACTGGTTACTATCAGGAATGTCTTGTTGAACCCAACTCATCAACGTATCCGTCGATCGGTCGGGACATTCGTGACATCAGCACGTCAGATTTTGATGGTATTGATGCCGTTGTACATCTTGCGGCACTGTCGAATGATCCGCTGGGAGAATTAGCACCGACGTTAACGGATCAGATTAATCTACAGGGCACGATTCGGTTGGCGAAATGTGCCCGCGAAGCTGGCGTTCGACGATTGGTATACGCGTCCTCTCAGAGCATGTATGGGGTGTCAAATACTGACCATGAACTGGATGAAGATGACAGTGATAAGAACGCGATAACTGCTTATGCTCGGACAAAGTGGGATGCCGAACTTGCACTGAAAGGATTGGCAGGCTCCGATTTCACGGTTGTTTGTTTTCGTCCATCGACAATTTTTGGTTCGAGTCCTCGGTTGCGATGTGACATCGTATTTAACAGTCTGGTGGCTTGTGCCTACACGACAGGAAAGATTGAGATCAAGAGTGATGGCACCCCTTGGCGACCGGTGGTTCATGTGCGTGATGCTTGCTCTGCTTTTATCGCGGGCCTTGAGGCGCCAGCGTCGATTGTTACCGGAAGGTCTTACAATGTTGGTATTTCTGACGGAAATTATTCCGTTCGAGATCTTGCTGAGGCAGCTGGACGTGCAGTTCCAGGAAGTGTGATTACCTATACGGGTGAACATGGGCCGGATGCTCGAACCTACCAGGTCAGCTTCAAGAGGATACTTAGTGAATTGAAGGAATGGTATCAGCCGGAATGGGATCTCGATCGTGGTGGTCGAGAGCTTGTGGACCTTTTTGAGCGCGTTGGTTTTACTGAAGATCAATTTCGTGGTCGTGAGACGAATCGGTTGGATCAGTTGAACCATCTTATTCATGCGGGTCAGCTTGATGCAGAGCTGCGTTGGCTGTGAGTAACTCGGCGTCGCAGAGAATTGGCAGATGTCGAGTCTGTGCGGAAAAGGTTAGTTCTCCGCTTGTTGATCTAGGTAAACAGCCTCTTGCGAATAGCTTGCGTACAGATGCTAGTGAAACATTACCCGTTTTCCCTCTTGAAATTTGCCGATGTCAGGCCTGTGGCACTATTCAATTAACTGAAACGGTTTCACCAGAAATTTTGTTCGAAAAGTATGTTTGGGTGACGGGTACATCTGACGGCGCTCGCAACTACAGCAGGTTATTCTGTGAAAGCCTCGCTGCCCGTTGCCAGTCTGGCCCGCTGCAAGTGGTTGAGGTCGCGAGCAACGACGGGACATTCTTGAAACGCTTTGCCGAACGTGGAGATACTGTTTTAGGCGTTGATCCAGCAAAAAATATTGCTCAAATTGCTGAAGAGAGAGGTATCCCTACGATTCCTGATTTCTTTGGACAGGGAGTCGCGTCTCTGATTGTGGAACGACAGGGCGAAGCTGATGCCGTATTTGCGCGTAATGTTATTCCGCACGTCGCAGATGCGAACGATGTTGTTGCGGGTATGGCTCTTTGCCTCAAGCCAGAGGGTACTGGTGCCATTGAGTTTCATAGATCTGATGTCATTCTTGAGGAGTTACATTACGACTCTATTTACCATGAGCATCTCTTCTATCACTCCCTACAGAGCATAAGTTCATTGCTCGACCGTTTCGGTTTGTTTGCTTTTGATGTTACTGAGAGTCCGATCAGTGGAGGTTCCTTGGTTGTCTACTTTTCACAAACTGGACGGAAACGCACGACTGTTTATGAAGAGATGTTGAGTCATGAGAACAGTATTGGTGTTGGAAGAGAAGAACCGTGGGTCGAGTTCGGAGACCGGTGCCGGCGGCATCGTTCGGCACTCAGAGAGTTAGTTATATCAAGATGCGACGAGGGAAAGCGGATAATCGGTTATGGGGCATCCGCACGGAGTTCTACGTTACTCAACTTTTGTGGCATTAACTCGAGTCACCTAGATGTAATCGCTGACCGCGCGCCATTGAAGCACAATACATATACACCGGGTACCGATATTTTAATCGTGCCTCCAGAGCAAGCATTGAACGAAAAGCCTGATGTCGTATTACTGCTTGGATGGAATTTTCAAGACGAAATACTTTCCCAGATGCATGATGAATACGGTTGGAAGGGAGAGGTCATCGTTCCTTTGCCCAATGAGCCGGTTGTACTCACGTGAAATTTATTGAGATGGATTGTCCTGGTGTTTGGCTCATAGAGCCCGAAGTGTTTACAGACAACCGAGGTGCGTTTCGTCGACATTTTTGTACAGAAGAATTTGCTCGGCATGGACTCTCGCCGACTGTGGCTCAAGGTAATATTTCTGAAAATCATGCGTTTGGCACTTTACGTGGATTTCATTACCAGCAAGGACCTCATGCTGAAGCAAAAACCATTTCCTGTATGACCGGTAGTATCTATGACGTAGTGATTGATCTTCGGCGGTCATCACCCACATTTATGCAGTGGAGATCAGTAGAAATATCGGCGGATGATCGGCGAAGTATTTATGTGCCGGCTGGTTGTGCAAACGCATGGATTACCACTAGTTCTGAGACGGTTCTTCATTACTACATGAGTGAAATGTTTGCTCCTGGTTCTGCGTGTGGTATCCGTTACAACGACCCGACTTTTGAGGTTGGCTGGCCAATAGCTCCAGAAGTAATTTCTGAGCGGGATCGTACCTTTCCTGATTTTGACGTTGCCTTACTTGAGTAACCTTTAATCGTCATGCGCGTTCTTGTGACCGGGGGGACTGGCTTTCTTGGTAGTAGAGTCATTCCGCTATTGGCCCAGCATGACTTGCTTTGTATTTCTCGACATCCTGAACGCCTGCCGAATATTCCGAGAGTGAATGCGGTTGTTTCGGATCTGTGTTCAGATGACGACTGGATTACAAAGGTTGCTGAATTTCGTCCTGAATGGTGTTTTCATCTCGCGTGGGAGGGGCTTCCAGATTATTCCTTTGAGCGTTGTCGTTTGAATCTTGACAGTAGTCTCCGACTCTTAGATGTGTTGGCTCAGACTGGATTAAAGCGCATAGTCATGGCTGGTACCTGCTGGGAATATGGTCGTGCCTCTGGACTAGTGACTGAAGATCAGCATCCGATTGACGTCGATTTATTCGCGGCGACGAAAGCATCATTACTAGGTGTTCTTGATAGCGTCGCTCGTAGCGCTGGTTTCGAATATCAATGGGCTCGTATCTTTTTCGTCTATGGGCCAGGGCAGCGCTTGACTTCGCTACTTCCATCTCTTCGTCATGCGTATGTCTCTGGTGTGGACCCAGACATTCGAACCCCTGAGACGCTTCAAGATTTTATTCATGTTGATGACGTGGCGGCTGGTTTGGTCTCGCTAGTTTCTAGTGAGGTGCAGTCCGGGGTCTTCAATATCGGTAGTGGTTATCCCACAAGTGTTGCTCAAGTAGCGAATATCGCAGCGGATTATTACAACAGAGCCAAGCCGTTTACGGATATTTCTAATGGACCTGGGTTTTGGTCGAGCACAGAAAAGATCATGTCGACCACAGGATGGCGTCCGAGGATAGGAATTGACGAAGGAATAGTGTCGACACTTAAGGTTTTGGACGACCGTTGATGGAGGCACCGGTTCAAGCTGTCATTCTTTGTGGCGGACTAGGTGAACGATTACGACCGCTTACGGAGGATTTACCGAAGCCATTGGCCCCAGTCGGCGGGAGACCGTTTCTTGAATACTTGATCTGCCAATTGCGAGAACAGCAGGTAGAAAGGGTTGTACTGTTAACAGGGTATTACGGTGAAAAGATTCGCGACCATTTTGGGGATGGAACTGGACATGGCGTCCAGATTGATTATTCCTCTGGTCCCGCGGAATGGGACACGGGTCGGCGGATTTGGGAAGCCAGAGCGATGCTCGACTGTCGTTTTCTCCTTCTATATTCGGATAATTATGTCCCTGTAAATATTGGGAAATTACTATCGGTGCATTCAGCATCTTTGAGTGCGGTAACACTTCTTCTTCATCAAAAACAGAATGGTAATGTTCGACTCGATGGTGATGGCGGCGTTGAGGTCTACGATTCGACACGGTCGACATTCGGCCTCAATTACGTTGAAATCGGATACATGATTATTGAGCGAGATAGAGTGCTCGGTGCCTATGGTGTTTCAGACGTGAGTTTCTCTCAAATCTTGGAGAAGCTTGTGAAAGGTGAGCAGGTTGCCGGGTTGGTGTCGGGAGATTCGTATCACAGTATCTCTGACCTGGCTCGGTTGAAACTGGCGGAGCAGTATCTTGCTGTTAAACGTGTCCTGATGATTGATCGTGATGGCACTATTAATAAACGTGCGCCACGTGGCGAGTACATTGGTAGTTGGAGTGATTTCCATTGGGATTTACAGACAGTAGAGGCGATGCGACAACTCGCGAAGAAAGGGTTTCGCTTTCTCGTGTTGTCGAATCAGGCTGGGATCGCGCGTGGTATGTTGAAGGCGAAAATGGTTGACGAGATTAACACTCGAATGGTTTCTGAATTACGCAAACAAGGCGTTGATGTCATCGATGTGTATGTTTGTCCCCACCATTGGGATGAGGGCTGTAGTTGCCGAAAACCGAATCCGGGCATGTTTTTTAAAGCAGCTCGGTCGCATTTGTTGCGGATGGATCGGACTGTATATGTTGGTGATGACCCGAGGGATAGTCGAGCGGCTTTTAATGCAGAGTGTCTTAGCGTGCTGATTGGTCCGGAACGTGAGCGTGACCCAGGAGGTGGGGCGAAACCGTCTTTCACTGGCGAAACAATGCTCGAGACGGTTCCGTGGATTGTGTCTCGTTACGAGTCTTGGGAGGAAAGCTACTGCTGATACCTGACTATGTCTAACTTTCGCTTGCTGCCCCGCGCAGTTACTACAATTACGCCGCAGAGAATTGGTTTTGCTGGAGGAGGTACGGACCTCCCAGCGTTTTATCGCCAGCATGGTGGGGCTGTTCTTAGTTCGGCTATTGATAAATATATCTACGTTACGGTGAAGCGCCACAGCCCACTCTTTAATGAGAATTATCGGCTTAGTTATTCAAAGACTGAGCATGTGAATAGTCTCGACGAGATTGAGAACGATATTGCTCGAGAGTGCCTCAGGCTTGTCGATGTTGAGCCACCGCTGTTTATTGCCACAGCTTCAGACCTACCCGTGTCGTCCGGGTTGGGCTCGTCTAGCAGTTTCGCTGTAGGGCTGTTATACGCACTTCATACATTGCGCGGTGAGGATGTTTCAGCAGGTCAACTTGCTGAGGAAGCCTGTCATGTTGAACTTAATGTGTTAGGCCATCCGATCGGGAAACAAGACCAATACGCTGCTGCATTCGGCGGGCTTAATTACATTTCGTTTCAGCAAGATGACAGGGTGCATCTCGATTCGGTATGGCTGCCAGGTAATGGTTCGGACGGCTTATTTCAAAATATCATGTTGTTTTGGACAGGAATACAGCGTGATGCGAATGCTGTCCTTCGTGAACAGAATGAGAACATTAAATATACCGGTGAGACCCTGATAAGAATGCGAGAGATGGCAGCTCAATGTCGAGATTTATTACTAAATGATCCTGAGGACATAAAACAGTTTGGTGAATTGCTCGACGCGGGATGGAAAGCTAAGCGAAGTCTGGCGGATACGATTGCTTCCAGTGAGACCGACCGGCTGTACGACCTCGCTCGAAAAGGAGGTGCAGTTGGAGGCAAGATAGCCGGTGCAGGGGGCGGCGGGTTTTTGTTGTTACTTGTGCCACCTGAGAACCGTGACCGGGTCCGTGCGGCTTTGTCTGGAATGATGGATGTTCCGGTAGCGTACGAGCCACGAGGCGCTCGGTTATTGTCCGTTGTTCCAGGCTAAATAGTAAGGAGTGTTCGCTGTCGGCTTCGTTTATAGAATTCTACTTTCGTACGTGTTACGTACCGTAACAATGGGTCTTGGTGTAACTAGAGAGGGGTAGTTGCTTGAGCGTTTTTTTGACTGGCTCGGAAAGTTTTATTGGTAGGGTAGTGGTTCAGAGGTGCCAAGAATTAGCTATCGACATTTCTGGTATCGATAGCAATGCACCTGATAATGCGATTTCGAAGCGAGCAGATATCCGTGACCCGGAAATCGCAGATCTCATTCCGGAGGGAGCGACTGTCGTGCATCTGGCCGCCATCTCTCGTGATCCGGATTGTCGATCTGATCCGAAGGGGGCGTTTGATATTAACGTCACCGGAACATTGAATGTTGCTCTAGCCGCTCAGCAGAGGCACGCATCTCAATTGATATTTGCTTCGAGTGAATGGGTTTATGGTGATGTGTCCAACGACGAGGTGCAGCGTGAAGATTCATCAGTTGATGTAACGTCGATGACGTCGGAATACGCGCTCAGTAAGATTGTGGCGGAGCAACTGTTAAAGTTGTCGTTTTCGAGTTTGGCCGTTACCGTGTTACGTTTCGGTATCGTATATGGGCCGCGTCCATCAAATTGGTCTGCTGTTGAACATCTATTTGAGGCAGTACGAACGAAAGACGAGGTGACGGTTGGAGCGTTGGCGACCGCGCGTCGGTTTATCCATGTTAATGACATTGTTTCTGGCATTCTTGCAAGTAGAGGGCGTACCGGATTTGAGGTTTTTAATTTGAGTGGTGATCGACCTGTAACACTTGGTGAGGTAATTGAAGAAAGTCGTCGATTACTGGGTCGAGAGGTTCTCATCACTGAGCAGGCACCAAATCAACCGAGTGTGAGAAACCCTGACAATTCTAAAGCCCGAGCCCAACTTGGGTGGAAGCCGGAGATTGACTTAGAAGCCGGGTTGACCGATCTAAATAATTACTTGAGTAAGGATTAAGAGGCGGTGCCGGATGACTAAGCTTGTCGAAGACAGTTCGCCAGCGAGTGATATGCCCCCCGAGACGACTGCAAGTGACGCAACTTCGCTAGCGGTTCTTAGACTGAGATATTGGCAGCATCTACTTAATGAGATGTTGAAAGAGAAACAGTTCAAGCTCCCGATTCATCTCGGTTTCGGACACGAAGCAGCAGCTGTTGCATTGGATTGTGCCATGGCGGTGGAGGACAGACTTTGTTTAACTCATCGAAATGCTGCCTATAACTTGGCCCGTATTAAGTCACTTGACGCAGTGCTTCAGCATTACCGGCTAGAAGAAAGTTCTCCGGCTGGTGGTTTGATGGGATCAATGAATCTGGCAGTTGATGGGAGTGCTATCGCTTATACGTCGAGCATTCTCGGGAACAACCTTCCAGTGGCTGCAGGTATGGCCATGAACCGCCTTGTGACGGGACAAACCGGTGTGGTGTTTGTGCTCACAGGTGATGGTGCGATGGAGGAGGGTAGCTTTTGGGAAACGCTAGTGTTTTCTTGTAGCCATCACCTTCCGCTGGTGATTGTTGTTGAAAACAATGACCATTCAATGTCCTCTACTATTAAGCAGAGGCGCTGCAATATTAACCTCGACCAAGTATGCGCGGGGGTTGGGCTTAAATATTTGAATGCGTCCGGAGCAGTTGTAGAGGATTCGGTCACTGTCTTGTCGCAGGCACGAGAAAATGCTGTTTCTGGTAATCCTGTCTGTGTAGAACTTCGGTTGTCGACATTTTGTCAGCATGCAGGCCCTACGCCAGGTTGGCCAGATGATCCGCTGCGCATCTCTATTGACGATGGTCTTTTGGTTTCGGATTCACCTGACGACCCTGTTTATAACGTCCGTGAAGCTCTAGGTGTTGATAGATATCGAAGCGTGTCGGACGAGTTTCTTAAGGCGGATGGATTTGAGTAAGAACTACATTACGCAAATTGTTGAAGCGGTCAACTCGGTTACCGAGCACTGCGGGCCGGTGCTTTTATTTGGCGAGAATATTGATACGGGTTCGAAACTCTCCGGTCTCGCTCGTGGGCTGAAAGTGAATCCAGAAGGCCGCATCCTTAATGTGGGTAATTGTGAGCTGACCCACATAGGAGTTGGGCTTGGAATGATGATGGATGGTGGCAATGCTGCCGTATTTATGAAACAGCTCGATTTTCTTTTGCTTGGTCTTGACCAGCTGGTCAATACGTTTAACTTTATTCGGTCGACACGTCCGCTAAATCAACTGGGGAGCTTCACGGTTTTTTTGATTATTTGTGACCAGGGCTATCAGGGGCCTCAGTCAAGTCTTAATGCGGCTGGTGACGTAGCGTCTTTAGGCAATGTAAATGTTTACTGTCTTAATACCGCAGAGGAAGCTCGGTCTATCGTGGGTGGGCAGTTTGTCAATCCTGGGTTTAGAGTGATTTGCACGAGTCAACGTCTTTTTGGTACTCCTGTTCTCGATCTTCCGGTAGAAATGAAAACGACTGATAATTCGATGTTTCGGTATCGGTCTGGAGACGATGTAACTATCGCGTGCTATAACTTTGCGCTCCGAGAAGGGCTTCGTCTGGCCGACCAACTTAGCACCGTAGGAATTAAAAGTGATTTATTCCATGTGAATTTTGTGCCGGGAATCGGCCTAGAGCCGCTCATCGACTCATGCACACGAACCGGTGCTCTGGTTTTGCTTGACGATTCGAAGACGGTTACAAAGTTTGGAGATAGCTTAGTCACCGGGCTTCATGCTCGAGATGTCAAGCCAGCAGTGTTGTCGCTTAGTCGTCGAGGTTGCCAAGAAACAGAGTACGGAGTTACGGAAGACCAATTTGCCATTGAGGACCGGTCAGTCTTGGACTTTTTGGAGAGGATTCGGTCTCAGACGATCGCTAGTTGATCATTTACGAGTATGTCAGTTAATTGAAACCCCCTTTAGTTGTTGTTCTTTTTGGTTTGTTAACAACCATGATGGTGAGTATCTTCGGGCCTTGTCATAAATGCGATGAGAGATCTTTCGCTATACTGTTACGTTAAGGAGCGACTTGCATGCCAACTGAAACAGCTGTAAGCGGGAGTGCGACTGTGCTGCCGCTGACGCCTGTCTTTACCGAAAACACCGACGGGCAGTCCCTGGGCGAAATGTCCACGGTCATGGAAATTAAACCGTCCGGCCGCATCATCATAGAAGTAGCAGGTATTTGCCAGGCGACATGCCCGTTTTGTGCTCAAAATTCTGGAAAGTTACGGCGGAAGGAAAAGCCAGCGGCGTATATGCCGGTGGAAACATTCAGAGAGACGATATCCCGCCTCAGTAAATCTGAAGCTGTTAAAAATAAGAAGATTGACCGGGTGTACCTGTACAACTGGGGTGAGCCATTTTTGTCGCCGTTTATGAATGAATATCTCGAGATTTTGCGAGAGCATGGACTGTACGCGGTTATCAGTTCGAACTTCCAGAAAGTGCCACCTATACGCGAAGAAAACTTTTCGGTCATTAATGAAGTCTTGTTTAGCTTGTCAGGGATGACGGAAGCTACGTACGGCAGGATTCATGGCGACTTTAGAAAAGTGTTATCTAACTTTGAAGCCTTTAATAGCGATCTGAAGAAATACTCTCCAGGGACTGGAGTGTTTATGTCCTGGCACCGGTATACGTTTAATGAACATGAATTCTGGGAAGCGTATCGATATAGCCGTCGCCATAGCATCGGTTTTATTCCGTCGGTTGCATTTATGAATGACTTGGTGGAATTGATTCAAGCCTCAACGGATCGACTCCCCGCGCACCGGAAGGAAGAAGCGGAGCGGGATATTTACCTCGAGCATATGGTTGAGTCTATTGCGTCTTATAAAGAAGACGGTTCTGATTATGATTGCCCGGCTTGGGACGATGTGGTCGTTGATGAGCGTGGCCGATTATTGATTTGTTGTGGTACAGATGCGCAGTCAGCGGTGGGAGATATCCACGAAACACCATATGACGAGATGAGAGAAAATAAGATTAAGGCGCCATTGTGCAAGTCCTGTAAGAACACCGGCGTCGCGGAATGGGCCCACAATAATCACCATGACCACAACCAATTACCATGGCCTTCTGGTGGAGGATTGGATGTTCTTCGGCTTACATTAAGTCGGAATTTTTTAAAGTACAAGAGTGATATCAGGCACGTCCTTAATAAGTCGAAATTTGGTGAGCCGATTCTTGATATCTATCGAAACGGTTCGAAGCTGAAGTCACGATTTTCCTGAAATTAATATATTTGGGTCTGTCTTCGTGAGAGGACGGGCAGACTCAGACAATATCAATTCGACTGTCAGTTGAGTCACTGTGTATAGCATGTCTCAGTGAGGGCAGTCTTGCTTGGTAAGAGCATGAGGACCGGATTGTAACGGGTGCTCAATCTAGAGCAGTGGGCGAACCTAAAGTAACGACCATAATTCCGACATATGAGCGGCCGGTTTTGATGAAGCGGGCCGTACTCAGCGTGTTAGGTCAGTCTTATTCAGATTTCATCATTCAAATCCTGGATAACGCATCAACAGACGACACTGCATCCGTTGCTCGAGAATTAATGAAGGTCGATTCTCGCATTCAGTACTACCGACATAAAAAAAACATCGGCAGTCTGAACAATATGATTTATGGCATGCAGAATGTGACTACCCAATACTTCAACATTCTTTGCGACGATGATGTGTTATTGCCAGAGTTTATGCGTGACGCACTCCTTGTTCATGAGCAATCCAATTCTCGGTTAGCGTTCGTTTCAACGAGGGTGGTTGCGGTAAACGAGAGCGGTCAGTTCGTGGACAAGATGATTCATCCGAAAGAGGTATGCATACTGACTCCGCCAGAGGGGATAGAAAGGTGCCTGAAAGCCGGTGTGTCGTTGCCGGGGGTTGTGTACCGAACGTGTGAAATATCTAAAATAGGTGCGTTTCGTGAATCGTGGTGGAATTGGACGGAGACGGGTTGGCATGCGCTAGCAGCGGTGACATCTCCGATCGGATTTTCACCTACGATCGGCGGAATTTTCACGGACCACGTTGAAGGTGGTTCAAAGCAGATGGGGCGCGTTGAGTTTCGGCTTAGTTGGTTCAAGATGTTCGCCGAGGTTTATGACAAGGCTCAAGATTGCCATGTGAGTCCTGCATGGTGGTCAAAGCATCTTCGCCCGCTGGCTTATAAAAAATTTTTAGGTAGCGCGGTCAGGCTTTGCAGTCAGGATGGAGTGGAAACCTATGATGAACTCGGTCGACTAGGGGGCAAAGTGGGAGTTCCTAAAGCAACTGTGACTGTGATTTTGGTAGTGGCTAGGATGGCTCAATTACTTTGGATTGGTCGATTAGTGAATGCGATTTTAGATGGAGGCCAATGGATTCGGTGGAGTGCTTTAGGCGTTCTCTTTCAATCTCGCCAAAAAATAGACAACGATCGGCTCGATACGGTCTCTCGAGTGTTTTGCAATTTGAATGAAGAGGTTGGTCTTAGTTAGGTCCTTGTCTAAGTCTTTTGTGGGTTGTTAAGGTCATGTTCGTAGGTAGTAATGCGAAAGAAACTGAGTGAATTACTCGTCTGTCCGAAATGCCACGAGGCCTTAGAGTGCCAGCCTGAATCCATTGCGGATGACGGGGACATTCTTACTGGTTCTTTGCGCTGCGAAGGTTGCCAAGCTAGCTACCCCATAGAACGAGGGATTCCGAGGTTTGTGCCGACTGGCAACTACGCGACCTCGTTTGGCTATCAGTGGAACCGCTTCAGGCAAGAACAAATAGACTCACTAAATGGGACACGACAGTCGGAAGAGCGTCTTAGTAATGAAACGGCGTGGGAGTCGAACTGGTGGACTGGCAAGACCATTCTTGATGCAGGCTGCGGAGCAGGTCGATTTCTTGAAGTGTCAAGTCGGAATCAAGAGTGTGATGTTGTTGGAGTTGACCTTAGCTCGGCCATTGACGCGGCGCAAGAAACGGTTTCTGGGCGCTCTAATGTGCATCTCGTACAGGCGAGTATCTTGGAGTTGCCGTTTAAGCCAGGTTCATTCGATGGTGTTTATTGTATCGGTGTGATCCAACATACTCCGGACCCGAAAGCGGCAGTTCAGAGCTTGGCTGATGTTGTCGAAGATGGAGGGCGTATTGCAGTCACTATTTACGAGAGACGGTGGTCCACAATGTTGTATAGCAAGTACTGGGTTCGTCCGCTTACGCGCCGTATTAAAGCCGAGCGATTGCTGACTCTCATTAAGGCAATTATGCCTCTCGCCTTTATCTTGTCCGAGGTACTATTTCGGATTCCTGTTCTGAGGCGAGTATTTCAGTTTGTGTTGCCTGTGGCGAATTATGTTGACTTTAAAGAGTTATCGATGCGGCAACGGTATCAGTGGGCCGTGCTTGATACTTTCGACATGCTCGCGCCTGCGTACGATAATCCACAGAGACACGCAGATGTTGTGGGAATTATGAAAGAACGGCAAATTAGTGAAATACAACGTCTTGCAAACCCGGGGTTGAATTTGATCGGTACAAAGGTGTCCAGTAATGAGATTACCCATTAATAGTTGTAGACGGTCATTCGTTGGCGGAGGCTTCGATTCTGTATGACGAAGGTAGTGCTGCTCGCAGGCGGTTTTGGAACTCGGTTAGCTGAAGAGACGGAGATGAAACCGAAGCCTATGGTAGAGATCGGTGGATACCCGATTCTCTGGCATGTGATGCGTAACTATGCGCATCAAGGGTTTAAGGAGTTCTTTGTTGCTTTGGGCTTCCGAGGTGACGCGATAAAACGTTACTTTCACGACTACCACACATTAAGTGGAAGCATGACTTTGGATTTAGCTCGCGGTGAATTGTCGCGCCACGGGCGAGGGGCTGAGGATTGGATCGTACATCTTCATGACACCGGCCTTGACACAATGACGGGGGGGCGCTTGAAACGTCTCGAGCCGTTTCTGAGCACCGAGACATTCATGCTTACGTATGGCGATGGAGTTAGTGACATCGATCTTCATACGCTAATGCAGTTTCATAAATCGCATGGACGGATCGGGACGGTAACTGCCGTTCGTCCGCCCTCCCGTTTCGGGGGCTTAGTATTTGACGGTGATCTTGTAACCGAATTCACAGAGAAACCACAGATTGGAGAGGGTTGGATTAACGGTGGGTTTATGGTTTTTGAGCCAGCAATATTTGATTACCTTGACCGGGGAGATCAAACGATACTGGAAGCAGATGCACTCGAACATCTAGCAGCCGACGGTCAGTTGGCAGCGTATCGCCACGAGGCTTTCTGGCAGTGCATGGACACCTTAAGAGACAAGCGGCACTTGCAACGCCTTTGGGCAGACGGTGACGCTCCATGGAAAATATGGGAGTGACGGCGGATGGGGCTGTTTGCCGCTCGTGCGGAGGGACAGACCTTTGTGAGGTGCTTTCGCTTGGCGATACTCCATTAGCTAATGCGTTACTCACCAAGTCGCAATTAGGAGCACCGGAACCATGCTATCCGCTAGATCTAGTGTTTTGTCGTTTGTGTAGCCTCGTTCAAATCACTAAGTCGGTTCCACCTGCAGATTTGTTCGGCGAGTATCTATATTTCTCATCCGTGTCAGACACGATGGTGGTTCACGCTTCTAAACTCGTCCGGCGGGTTATTCGAGAGAGGCAACTCGATAGAAATAGTTTGGCGGCTGAGATTGCTAGCAACGATGGCTATCTCCTCCAGGCCTATAAGCGGGCGCGAATACCGATAGTTGGGGTCGAACCGGCTGCCAATATTGCTGCTGTGGCCCTAGAAAAAGATATTCCAACTGTTTGTGATTTTTTTAGTTCGCAATTAGTGGATAAATTAATTGAAGACTATGGTCGCGCAGATGTGATCCATGCCAATAACGTTCTTGCGCATGTTCCAGACCTAAACGGTTTTGTTTATGGCCTCCGGCGTTTCGTGAAGGATTCGGGCGTCATTATTGTTGAGGTGCCCTATGTTCGGGACATGGTTGATGGCACAGAGTTTGATACGGTGTATCACGAACATCTTTGTTATTTTTCTGTCACGGCGCTTACGCGATTATTTGAAAGGCATGGTTTAGTTATTCATGATGTCGAGCGATTAAAGATCCATGGAGGATCACTTCGTATTTTTTCTGGAATTGATGATTGTGCGGCTAAACCATCACGAAATGTGGAACAACTACTAGAGCAAGAAGTAAAAGAACACATTGCTCAGTCGGAGTTTTATCTCACGTTTGCTGAGCGGGTCGAGACGCTCAAGGTAGAACTAGTGACTTTGTTACGTGAATTGCGTGACGCGGGGAAAAAAGTTGCCGCTTACGGAGCGTCAGCAAAGGGAAGCACACTGCTTAATTATTTTGGCATTGATGCCACTGTTATTGAATTTGTGGTGGATCGAAGTCCGGTGAAGCAGGGGCGTTACACGCCCGGCACGCACATACCCATTCGCGAACCCGAAGCACTGTTAGAAGAGCGACCTGATTATGTTTTGCTTCTCACTTGGAATTTTGAAGAAGAAGTATTGCGGCAGCAGGAAACCTATCGGCGAGACGGTGGGAAATTTATCGTTCCTATACCCACGCTTAGAGTTGTCTAGAGTTTTTACATTTGAGGTCATATTTTTGGAAAGGTTCGTGTGCATCAATGACGCTGGGGTCTGAGCGGGTACTGCTAATTGGTGCTTCAGGCCAACTCGGTTGTGCCTTAGAACGGAAATTCTCAACCGAAAGGTTAGTCACGGCATCGAACCAACATGCTCGCCCCGGGGATCTGACCGTCGATCTTGGTGATTTCGAGGCGACAGAATCTGTACTTCGATCTGTGCGGCCTGATGTGATCCTCGTCGCGGGGGCGATGTGCCATTTGGATCGTTGTGTTAGAGAGCCCGAACTATGTAATCGGATCAATACGCTGGGGCCTGCTCGTGTAGCTCAGTATGCAAGTGAGACTAATGCCCGCGTTGTATTTTTCAGTACCGACCATGTTTTTGATGGCACCAAGGACAGTTATGTCGAGAGTGATTCTGTGAATCCGCTTAATGTGTATTCGCGGAGTAAGGCACGAGCCGAAGAGTTACTTCAAAAGATTCTGCCGCAATCGCATCTAATCATTCGGACCGGTTGGGTATATGGACCGGACACACAGCGCCGGAACTTTATTCTTAGACTTATTGATCAGCTTTCCGACGGCAAGACCGTCACAGTGCCTTCCGATCAATTGGGAAGTCCGACGTATACGGAAGATCTTGCAGAAACAACTCACTACCTGTTGTCTCATGGTGCTGTTGGCACCTTTCATGCAATCGGACCAGAGTTATGCGACAGAGCGTCTCTTGCTAACAAAGTCTGCGATGAGTTTAACCTTGACCGTAATCTTGTGATTGCTCGTGCGACGGGTGAAATGCCGCAAGTTGCGGCACGGTCTCTCCGGGTATTGTTGGATTGCAAGAAACTTCGTGAGTTCGGTGCTCCGAACTTTAGGCCCATTTCAGACGGAATTCGGGCACTTCGGGTGTCTTCCGAATTAGCTGTTAACGAGAACCAGTTGCCTTCGGTAGTGGTGACTTCGCGTGAATCTGACGAGCGAACGGCTGGTTATCAAAAGGAACGACACGAAATGTTGGAGAGGCAGAGCGGTCGGACTAATAGCAGTAGAGGTGTTTCGGAATGAGAGCGTTCGTGACGGGAGGGATGGGGTTCTTGGGTGCGCATCTCGTTTCTGGTTTATTGAGACGGGGGCATCACGTACATGTGTTTGATCAGGAGCCAGGTTCCATGACAGATAGTTCGGTTTCAGAAGGTTTCACAATGTCGAGTGGGGATTTATTGGATACGAATTCCATTCGTGTGGCGCTGTCAGATGCCAAACCAGATGTTGTGTTTCACCTTGCCGCGGTTGTTAACTTGGACCGTTCGTTAGACATTGCTGACGCATGTCTGCGAGTTAATGTTCTTGGGACCCTGAATCTTTTGAGGGCACTCGAGGGTCAACAGCTTGAGTCATTCGTCTTGCCGAGTAGCGTTGAAGTGTACGGAAATGGGCCGATTCCGTTTCATGAAGACCAAGTCGCAGCTCCACCTTCGCCTTACGCCGTCTCAAAACTCGCTGCAGAACAACTGGCGCTATCACTTTATAGAAGTAAACAGTTTCCTGCCGTTGTGGTTCGAATCGCCACCGCGTATGGACCAAGTCAACCGAATCATCGTCTGATTCCGTCGCTCATCGGTGCGTTTTCTCGCGGTGAGCGGCCCGCGCTTTCTAATCCTGACCTTAGTCGGGACTTTCTTTATGTAGATGATGTAGTTGAGGGTTTGGTGTCAGCTGCTGGTTATCCAGCTGCTTATGGCGAGATTATTAATCTCGGAGACGAACAGACGCACACAATTCGACAGGTAGCTGAGACAGTACGGAACCTTATGGAGGTTGATCTTATGCCTCGTTATGGTGCGAAGCCTTCACGTGCGAATGAAGCGCGGGTGTGGGCATCAAGCAATGCCAAGGCGCGCAAACTTCTTGGATGGACGCCACGTACTGGTTTACGAGACGGTCTTCATAAGACGATCTCATGGTACTGTCCTCAACTGAACAACACTTCTTCGACTGTTACTAATCAATGAGTAATACAGCTGAGCAATTAAAACAAGAGATTCTTGAGAAAGTACGAGAGTACGCTACGGTCGCGCATTCTACCGATGCTTTCGTTCCGTACAAAACTAAGGTTCGATATGCCGGCAGGGTGTTCGATGACCGAGAAATGGTTGCTCTGGTTAGCAGTGCATTGGATTTCTGGCTTACCCTCGGACCGTATGGCGCTCAATTTGAATCCAAGATGCGTCAGTTTTTTGGTTCTCGAGATTTCGTGCTTACTAATTCTGGTTCATCGGCGAACCTCACAGCGATTACAGCATTGTGTTCGAAGAATTTAGGTGGGCACATGCGTCCGGGTGGTGAAGTGATTACACCGGCCGTCACGTTTCCGACGACGCTTTCCCCGATTCTTCAAAATGGACTTGTTCCAGTGTTCGTCGATTGTGAATTGGGGACCTATGATGTTGATGTAGACGCGGTGGCGGCTGCCGTGTCATCGAAAACTCAGGCGTTAGTTATTCCACACACTCTGGGGAATCCTTGTCGGATGGATGTGTTAATGGAAATTGCGCGAGAACACGATCTTTGGGTTGTTGAGGATTGTTGTGATGCTTTAGGTGCGAAATATAACGGGAAGCTTGTTGGTACGTTTGGCGATGCATCGACGTGCAGTTTTTATCCCGCTCATCACATTACTCTTGGAGAGGGTGGCGGGGTGGTTGTGAGAGAGCCCAAGGTTGCTAAGATTATTCGTTCGGTACGCGACTGGGGTCGAGATTGCTGGTGTGAACCTGGCCAGAGTGATACGTGTGGCAAGCGATTCGGATGGCAATTGGGGGATTTACCTGAAGGGTACGATCACAAATACATTTATTCTGAGATTGGTTATAACCTGAAACCGACTGATTTGCAGGCGGCGATTGGCACGGTTCAAGCTGACCGGATCGATGAATTTCACGCTCGAAGACAACATAATTTTGATCGACTTTATGCAGGGCTCAAGGTTTACGAGGAATTTTTATTATTGCCAAAGGCATATCCTGACGCCGAGCCGGCGTGGTTTGCTTTTCCACTGACTGTACGTGGAGGGGTTGTGCGCAGTGAATTGGTAGCATGGTTGGAAGAATCTCTCATTGAGACCAGGGAGATCTTTTCCGGAAATATCCTTCGACAACCTGCGTATCGTGATGTGGTGCACCGAGTTCAGGGAAATCTGGATCGGTCGGACGTTGTCATGCGTGATACGTTTTTTATAGGCGTGTACCCGGGGCTTACTGACGAAATGTTGGATTTTGTATTGGAGCGGTTTAGAGAATTCTTTCGGTCTCGCGGATTGTCCTGAACGGCATCGTGGGTGTGACAACGAATGACAGAACAGACAAGCGGACCTGTACCTGAATTAACGGTTGCTATCGCAGCTTATAACGAGCGTGCGACCATTATGGAGGTGCTTCAGCGCGTGAAAGCTGTCCCCGTGACAAAACAGATTATCGTCGTTGATAATTGTTCAACGGATGGTACTCGTGAACTATTGGCTGAAGTTGACGATTCCATCGAGGTGATATTTCAGCCCCATAATTTAGGAAAAGGCACCTCGATTCGAACTGCAATTACCCATGCTCGTGGCGAGTATTTCATTATTCAGGATGCCGACCTCGAATACGAACCGGAGCAATATCCGCGACTTTTGTCCTATGCCCGTGAACATGATCTTGATGCACTGTACGGATCTAGGGTTATAGAAGGGCGGAACACGAATTACGTTGGATATTATTTTGGTGTGCAGGCGCTGACGTGGATGACTAACCTATTGTATCGAGCGCGGCTTACTGATGTGGCGACAGCCTGTAAGATGTTTCGGACGTCCGTTGTATCACAATTGAATCTTCGCGGCGCCAGTTTTGATCTCGATTTTGAACTTACGAATAAGATTTGTCGAGATGGCTGGCGTATTGATGAAGTGCCAGTCCCGTATCATCCTCGAACCTTCGTCGAAGGTAAGAAAATTCGCAGTCGTGACGGTCTCAGCGCGGCCTACGTGATTATTCGCGACCGATTTATCGAATAATGTCAGCTACCACGTTGTCGTGGATTAGAACTCCTGGAGCTATTCAGGTATTTCTGTTTGCTCTTATCGTTCGGTTTATTGTTTTACTTGCGATTCCGGCTGCTCCAATTAGTGGTGATGCCGGTGATTACGATCGTCTCGCCCGTGCGATTGTGAATGGTGAAGGGTATGTCTCTGAATCCGGGCAGCCCACCTCGATGCGACCTCCTTTGTACAGTTATGTGCTTGCTGCGTTTTATCGAGCGTTTACGGATGGCCCAGCAGCCATGCGGTTTTTGCAGGCCATCCTTGATGCTGTAACCTGCGCACTCGTTTATGGATTGGCCTTTCGTCACTTTGGAATCGAAGCAGCACGAATTGCAGGTGGGCTTTCGATTTTTTCGCTCAGTCTATTGTTTGCCACTCGCCATTTACTTACGGAGACATTTATGGCGTTCTTTATGGTGGCAATTGTTTGCTCGCTCGACACAGCGTTGACGTCGTGGCGAGTGGGAGCGTTTTTGATGACGGGTGCTCTTGTCGGACTCAGTACGCTAACGAAAGGTACAACGTTGCCGTTACCGGTGATGCTGCTTTTGCCGATATGGGCGTCGACCCAGTGGAAGTGGAGACCGACTGTTCGCGCAGGTGCGATTGTGTTCGCCGGTTTTCTTGTCGTGTTATTGCCGTGGACTGTTAGGAATTATCTAGTTCATGACGAAGTCGTTCCGGTTGCGACGCAGATGGGGTGGGTCGCCTATTCGTCGTATGCGCCTCCAGAAGGTAGAATTTTTGGTGTCTACACATTTGACGAGACGGTTGAGGCTGCTATGCGTCTTCCCGAAGCTGCACGTAGTCGAGAACTCACAGATGCGGCGGTGAGTCTCATCCTAGAACGACCTGCTGAATTACCAAAGTTGCTCGTTTTGAAGTTTTTGTATTTTTTTAGTCCATTTGACTGGGAAATCTTAGGCGGCGATGGAGTGTTTAATTTTCTGTACGCGCTTACGCTACCATTAGCATTGTATGGACTTTGGATCGCAAGGAATAGAGGTTGGCGACCATGGTTACTGGCAACGCCGCCTGCATTTTTACTTGCGTTGTCACTGGTTTTATACGGAAGTCCGAGGCTACGGCTACCGGTTGAGCCAATACTGGCGGTACTGGCTGGCGGTGGGCTGGTCGACATGTGGTGGAAAGCTGAGGAACGACGAACAGTGTTCATGGCTATGTCGGGGGCTGCCCTTCTCGGCGGGTTGATTATTTATATATTTAGTGCTGAGGTGAAGGTTGTGAGTGCGACGATTCTTCGAGGCATAGGATTGTGGTGATGGTCTTTCCATAAAGCACTAATCAGTAACGTGTTACGGCTGACTTGTGTCGTGGATTTCGAATGGAACTGCGGCCAGTTGTTATGCCGCATATATATAAGGAGGTCATTTGTTTGGAACGAATGACCTCCTTTCTGTTTGTACGCTTTAGGATAGCCATAGCTAAGGGGTGATATGCGACATAACAGTGGCTGGCGTGGTCTCGGAGTCGTCGTGTGTTTTGCTGTCAGTGTTGGGCTATTTGAGCATCGTGCATCAACAGAACAAATAAGCTCTCCACCGCTTGTGAGCCAGGTTCTGTATGAACGCTGGATCGATGACTTGTCTAACTGGGGACGCTGGGGCCCGGATGACGAACTTGGCGCGTTTAATTTAGTTACATCAGAGAAGCGTGCTCAAGCTGCAGCACTTGTGACAGAAGGTGTTACGGTATCACTCGCCTCCGACGCCCAAAATTACGAAAGTGTTGATGTGCCGTGTCCAATTAAGTGGTCCATGACTCGCGCAACGCGTACGGGTGCCAGTGACGAGATTGCTTACCCATGTATTCATGGGCCAGGAACAACACATCTTGATGCCTTTGCCCACGTGTTTTTTGATGGAAAGATGTGGAATGGATATGACGTTGAAGAATTAGTGACCGTAGATGGGGGTGCTCTTAAGAATTCGATTATGACGATGAAGGATGGCATCGTAACACGCGGGGTGCTGTACGACATTCCGCGATTAAAAGGGGTTGATTATCTTGAACCGGGAACCCGCATTACAGTGCAGGATTTGGAGGATTGGGAGGAGATGGCCGGTGTCCGGGTTGGTTCTGGCGATGCGTTTCTCATTCGTTGGGGACGATGGGCTCGTCAGGATGCTATTGGACCTTTTGATACCGGACGGGAGGCTGCGGGCTTGGACAACAATGTGATTCCATGGTTGCGTGAACGTGACGTGGCTGTTGCCGGATGGGAAACACCTGGCTACGCACCGCAACCAGACGGCGACCTTCCAAGAACGGCACTCCATAATTTCGCATTGACGATTCTGGGGATTCAGGTGCTTGACCGTGCTAACTTTCAGGCTTTGTCGGCGATTGCGGCTGAACAAAACAGGTGGGAGTTTATGGTCACAATTGCGCCGTTGCGCGTTCCAAATGGGACCGGTTCCCCCGTGAACCCTATCGCTATGTTTTAGTGGTTAAACACCATACTATGCGAATGCTTACGGGCGATGAATAATTCAGGAATGTGTTTTTTGTCGAGGTCTTATCCCGCGAGCATGGTGTATTGCGACATGACGACTCACGAGGTGCAAACATGAAAACGCGATCGAACAACTTATTCGTCGTACTTAGCATGATTCTCATGATGTCCTCTCTCCTTGTGGCACAGGGAACTGAAAATGGAGAGTGGCGGAGCTACGGTGGTGATATTGCGAATACGAGGTATTCAGGTCTCGATGAGATTTCCGCGGAGAATTTTGGTGATCTTGAAGTTGCCTGGCGTGTCAACACGGCTAACTTTGGTCCAAATCCAGAGTACAACTTTCAGTCAACACCACTCATGGTTAACGGTGTCCTGTATTCGACGGCGGGCTCTCGCCGTTCTGTTATAGCGCTCGATGCTGGTACTGGTGAGTTGTTGTGGATGCATCGTCTTGACGAGGGTGAACGTGGTGCGGCGGCACCACGCCGGTTATCGGGTCGCGGTTTGGCGTATCGCGATGATGGAGAACATGGGCAGATCTTTTACGTTACACCGGGCTATCAATTGATAGGCCTTGATGCGGCATCAGGTAGCCGCCTGACTGATTTTGGTACCAATGGCATCGTAGACCTGAAGCAAAACTTTGATCAAGATATTGATTTGGTAACTGGTGAAGCTGGTTTGCATGCGACCCCACTCGTTGCCGGTGACACCATAGTTATTGGTGCTGCACATTTACCTGGAAGCACGCCGCGATCGATGCGGAATGTAAAAGGCTATATCCGAGGATTCGATGCTCTTAGCGGTGATCGTAAGTGGATTTTTCATACGATTCCAGGAGCAGATGATTTTGGTAATGACACGTGGTTGAACGATTCGTGGCGTTATACGGGCAATACTGGCGTTTGGGGGCAGATCAGTGTTGATTTAGAACTGGGCATTGCTTACCTGCCTACTGAAATGCCGACCAACGATTACTATGGCGGTCATCGTCACGGCGATAATCTGTTTTCTGACAGTTTAATTGCGGTGGACCTGGAGACTGGTGATCGATTGTGGCATTACCAGTTTATTCATCATGACGTTTGGGATTGGGATTTGCCGTGTGCTCCGATCCTTGCGGATGTTGTGATCGATGGTGTCGAGCGGAAGATCGTTGCGCAGCCGACAAAACAGGCTTGGCTGTATGTCTTTGACCGGGAGACTGGCGAACCAATTTGGCCGATCGAAGAACGGGAAGTGGAGCAATCAACTGTTCCAGGAGAACTTCTTGCTCCGACCCAACCCTTTGTCACGAGACCACCTGCGTACGATCGCCAAGGAGTGACGCTGGATGATCTGATTGATTTCACACCAGAAATTAAGCGCCGGGCAGAAGCTATCGCGGAGCGGCATCGGCTGGGTCCAATTTTTACGCCGCCGACCGTTTCTGATCCGAACGGTGTCGCAGGAACATTAATGCTTCCGTCCCAGGCCGGTGGCACAAATTGGCCTGGGGGATCGATCGACCCTGAAACTGGTATTGCCTATCTCTACACCTTTACGACCGTCGTGTCGCTTGGGCTTATCAACGATCCTGAGCGATCGGATATGAATTTTATTCGTGGTCGCTCAAGAGAAATTCCAGCAGCAGAGGTGGCACTGAACGTTGACGGGATTCCTTTGGTAAAGCCACCATGGGGCCGTATTACAGCGATAGATCTTAAGGTCGGTGAGATCTTATGGCAGATACCGCATGGAGAAACACCCGATAACATTAGGAATCACCCATTGCTTACTGGTGTTGATCTGCCTCGGACAGGCCGCGTTGGACGTGTGGGAACGCTCGTCACGAAGACATTGGTGATCGCCGGTGAAGCCGGTACATTCACGACATCGTCCGGTGAAGAGGGGGCGATGTTACGAGCGTACGACAAGGCCACGGGGGAAGAGGTTGGAGCAGTGTATATGCCAGCCGGTGCATCCGGATCGCCGATGACATATATGCATAACGGCCGACAATACATCGTTCTGGCTATCAGTGGGGGTGGCTTTGCCGGTGAGTTGATCGCATTTCGATTGCCTGGATAGTTCTCATGTGGATGACACCGGCCAGGTTTCGGTGGAGTTTTTTTTCGCTGGCATTAATGGCAGTGTTGGTATTTCTATCGTTTCGAGTAGGCGTGTCGCCAGAGTTAGATGCTCGACAAAGTCGTCCCTATCTGAGGGTGTCCGATGAACGATTACGTGACCCCGAACCTGAGAACTGGTTGATGTATCGGCGGACCTATAATGGATGGGGATTTAGTCCCCTGGATCAAATTACCTCGCGGAATGTGACTGATTTGTCCCCAGTCTGGGTATTTCAGACCGGCGTATTTAATGAACATCATCAGGCACCTCCAATTGTCAACGATGGCACGATGTTTATTACGACCGGGAGTCATGTCATCGCGCTCGATGCTGCGACCGGTCAGTTGTTGTGGCGATACGTTCGGCAATTACCTGAAAACCTTGTAGCAAGACATCCGACGAACCGAGGTGTAGCGCTGTACGAGGACAAGGTGTTCGTTGGGACCCTTGACGCATATGTTGTTGCATTGGATGCAACGTCCGGGGCAGTAATTTGGGAACAGCCCGTAGAGGATTACAGGCGTGGCTATTACGTCACGATGGCACCGTTGGTGGCTGAAGGTAAAGTAATTGTGGGGACCTCGGGTGGAGAACAAGGGATACGTGGATTTGTCACGGCGCTTGATGTCGTTACCGGTGAAGAACTGTGGCGGGCGTACACGGTTCCATCACCTGGTGAAACCGGTAGTGAAACATGGCCGGGTGAGACATGGCGTACGGGTGCTGGCCCTGTTTGGTTGACTGGTCATTACGACCCTATCCTGAAAGTCAGTTATTGGGGAACCGGGAACCCTGGTCCATGGATGGGGGATAGACGCTCTGGCGATAATCTTTTTACTAACTCAACGGTGGCTTTCGATGTCGATACTGGTGCCCTTCGGGGGTATCACCAATATCACTGGAACGGGTCATGGGACTGGGACGAAGCGAAGGCGCCGTTACTGATTGATATTGATCGGGGCGGACAGACGATTCCGGCGCTCATTCATGCAGGGCGCAATGGTTACCTTTGGTTTCTGAGTCGCTCTGAAGACCAACTGACTTTTATTGAGGGCAAGCCATTCGTTCACAACAACGTTTTTGAAGGGTTAGATCTACAGACCGGCCGTCCTCGATATAACGCCCAGCACATTCCTCAAACGGGTCGGCAGGTTGAGTTTTGTCCGTCGGTCGGTGGTGGCACAAACTGGCAACCTGAGGCCTTCAGCCCGGTCACGAGATTGCTGTACATTCCGGCAAATAACAACCTCTGTTCTTCTATGGAGGGGCGAGACGTGGTTTACGCACCGGGTCGTGGTTACGCCGGGGCTGACTTCATTACGTATACACGAGACGGCGCAGACCACATTGGGGAGTTGCAAGCATGGGATGTTGATAGCGGTGAACGGGCATGGGCTAGAAATTTTCCTAGCGGGAACGGTGGCTCAATACTTGCGACCGGTGGCAATGTTTTGTTTTTGGGTGGTGCAGGAAAAGCTGCTTTTGAAGCGTTTGATGCGGTAACAGGACAACCATTGTGGCGCCTGCCCACTAATACGGACCGGTTTGGCGTGCCGACGTCATATAGCGTTGACGGTGTGCAATATGTCGCGGTGCAAATGGGGGCGCAGCCTCTACATACCGACACTACACATGTGCCCTCGAGACTTTCGGGACCGCATGATGGCTTGGTTTGGGTGTTCGCCCTCGACTGTCAGTGCTGAACGAACGAGTTGCATGCTACATGTCGTCGATGATTGTGTTGAACGTGTGACTCGGGCGCATTGCCTTCGAAGCGGCTTCCTGGTTGGGTCGAAAATAACCACCGAGGTCTACAGGTTGTCCTTGCACCGCTAGCAACTCACTGGTAATTGTTGATTCGTGCGCACTGAGCTGTTGCGCAATGCCCTGAAAACGCTCACTTAGTGCTGAGTCTCCGGTTTGTGCAGCAAGCGCTTGAGCCCAGTAAAGCGCAAGATAGTATGTACTGCCTCGGTTATCAATTTCGTTCACCTTGCGAGACGGATAGCGAGCGTTCTCGAGATAAGAGCCGATCGCTGTATCAAGGGTGTTCGCTAATACCGCAGCTTTCTGGTTTCCACTTTTTTGCGCAATCATTTCGAGAGATGGAACGAGTGCACAGTACTCACCGAGTGAGTCCCATCTGAGATGGCCTTCTTTGACCATTTGTTCAACGTGCTTGGGAGCCGAACCTCCTGCGCCCGTTTCAAACAACCCACCGCCATTTAAGAGTGGCACAATAGAGAGCATCCGAGCGCTCGTGCCGAGTTCGAGAATTGGAAATAAATCAGTGAGGTAGTCTCTCAGTACATTTCCGGTGACGGAGATAGTATGTTCGCCGCGGCGGATTCGCTCCAATGAAAATCGCATTGCATTAACCGGTTTTAGGATACGAATATCTAGGTTTGTGGTGTCGTGATTGGGGAGGTACGCCTCGACCTTAGCAATAATCGATGCGTCATGGGCGCGCTCTGGATCAAGCCAAAACACCGCCGGTGTTTTGGATGCACGTGCGCGGGTGACCGCTAATTTGACCCAATCTCGGATCGGTTCGTCTTTGGTTTGACACATACGGAAAATATCTCCCGTGCTGACTTGCTGTTCGAGCAGTGTGCGACCGCCTGAATCGACAACACGAATAACGCCGTTACCCGCAGGCATGAATGTTTTGTCGTGAGACCCGTACTCTTCCGCTTTTTGTGCCATGAGTCCAATATTTGAGACGCTGCCCATCGTCGATGGATTGAACTGGCCGTGTGCTTGGCAGTCTTCCAGAATCGCTTGGTAAATGGTTGCGTAACTGCGGTCTGGAATCATCGCCACGGTGTCTTGCAGTTCATCGGCGTTGTTCCACATCTTGCCTCCATCGCGAACTATATTCGGCATGGAGGCGTCAATAATCACGTTGTTTGGGATATGTAGATTGGTAATCCCGTTACGTGAGTCAACCATCGCTAAGGCGGGACGTGTCGAATAGGTAGATTCGATGTCAGCCTTGATTGCGGTCTGTGTGTCTGGTGGTAAGGTTTGGAGTTTGTCCAAGACGCCCTGCAGGCCATTGTTGACATTGGCTCCGGCTTCCCTGAGTACTTTGGCATGTTTGTCGAGTGCATCTTTGTAATAAACACTGACGCAGTGTCCGAACATCACTGGGTCTGACACTTTCATCATCGTGGCTTTGAGATGAAGCGAAAGCAGAGCACCATCACGTTTTGCTTCGGCCATGACGTTTTCGTAGAACTCGCGAAGCATCTTGACGTTCATGACTGCAGTGTCTATGACTTCGCCCTCCTGTAGAGGGATACTGTCTTTGAGTACGGTGATAGATCGGTCTTCGCCAATAAATTCGATCCGAGCATCACATGAACCTTTGAGAACGAGAGACCGCTCACTGCCAAAAAAATCATTGGCCTGCATATGTGCGACGCGGGTGTTTGAGCCGGACGTTGGCCAGTCCTTCATCATTCTGTGAGGATATTTTTGCGCGAATGATTTTACGGATGTCGCGGCGCGCCGGTCAGAGTTGCCTTCGCGAAGGACTGGGTTTACAGCCGATCCGAGTACTTTTGAAAAACGGTCATGGATGCTTTGCTGTTCTTCACTAGACGGTTCTTCCGGATAATCAGGGATGTCGTATCCCTGTTCCTGTAACTCCTTGATAGCTGCCTGAAGTTGAGGTATTGACGCACTAATATTTGGTAATTTAATGATGTTGGCGGCGGATGTTTTTGCTAATTCACCAAGGCGCGTTAATTCATCGTCAATTCGTTGTTCAGGGCGAAGCCGCTCCGGAAATGCCGCAATGATACGTCCTGCGAGAGAAATGTCCCGTGTTTTGAAGGTGATACCGGTACCTCGAGCAAAAGCCTGGACGATCGGTAGCAGAGCATGACTCGCGAGGGCGGGCGCCTCATCAATACTTGTCCAAATGATTGTTGCGGATGACATAGCGATCTGTACCTCAATGATTACAGGGTTGTGTGCCTACTCAGCCCGCTATCGTACCGTATTCCGGCGTTCTGGTGTTGGCGGTTTACCTTATCTTTAAGGTATTTGACTGTCCGCTTAGCGGCTGGGGTGGACTTCCAATTAGTGGACAAGAGAGCACCGTCCCCAAATGGCTGCGGCGACTCTTTAGTCAGATCATTGACAGTTGGAAGACACGCCCTTATAACGGTGCCAGAACTTTTCGTGTAATGAACGTCTTAAACGCGTATTTCAAAGTCCGGTGGTTCTTATGGCCTGTCGTCTGATCCTGTTTTGTACCGTAACGGTTGTATTACTGTGGGTGCCCTCTGGCGCAGATGGACAACCAGTTGATTTTCAGCGGGAGGTCCGACCTATTCTGGCTGACAATTGTTTCCGGTGTCATGGTCCGGATGAGAGTACGCGGCAGGTGCGCTTACGACTTGACACAGAAGAAGGAGCATTTGCCGAGCGCCCGAATGGACAACCAGTAGTTCCAGGCGATCCGTCTTCGAGCCTGTTATATCAGCGCGTTACGCACGATAACCAGCGGCTTCGTATGCCTCCGGCGGCTGCCAACAAAACTCTCACTGATGAGCAGATCGATATTCTTCAGCGATGGATTGTTCAAGGGGCATCATGGGATCAGCATTGGGCTTTCAAAGCAGTTACTAAAAGCGTGTTGCCCGCTGTTTCGAATGAGTCGTGGGTTCGGAATCCCGTTGACCAATTTATTCTTGCTGGACTGGATGCTGCGGGCCTCGAACCGACACCGGAAGCTGATAAACGAACAATCGCGAGGCGCGTTGCGCTGGATTTAACCGGATTGCCGCCTGACCCGGTCCTGTTGGAACGGTTTCTTACAGATGATTCGGACGAAGCGTACGAAACGCTGGTAGAAGAGCTTTTAGCCTCTGCGCACTGGGGTGAACATCGTGCACGCTTCTGGCTGGATGCTGCCAGGTACGGCGATACACATGGGGTCCATATTGACAACTATCGTGAAATGTACCCCTACCGTGACTGGGTAATTAAGGCGTTTAACGAGAACAAGCCATTTGATGAATTTACGGTTGAACAAATTGCTGGCGACTTACTCCCGGACCCGTCCCTTGACCAACTGGTGGCGACTGGATTTCAAAGAAATAACATCACGACGAATGAAGGGGGCGTTGTTCCGGAAGAGTACGAAGCTATTTATGCCAAGGATAGAGCCGAGACGATTGGCGGCGTATTTCTCGGACTGACCGTCGGATGTGCGACTTGCCACGACCATAAATTCGATCCGATACAACAGCGTGAGTTTTATGCCATGACGGCGTTTTTTCGAAATACCACCCAGTATGTAATGGATGGCAATGTATCGGATCCTCCTCCGATTCTCGTGGTGCCAGAGGATGCGGACCGAGCGCTTTGGGACAGTCTTCGTGCCGATGCGGCACAACTAGATGGTCGGATAGCACGGAGGGCCGCTTCTGTGGAAGATACATTTGCAGAGTGGCTCGCGACTGGGGAATATCAAGTATTGGCGTCGCCACTTGGGGCGACAGCCGAACGAATGCATCTTGTGCTTGATGACGCGACCACTCCAGTAGTAGATCTTAATGGGGTGCGCTATCCAGTTGACCTTGAAGGTGATTCGCATATCACTGAAGGTCTTAACGGCCAGCCGAGCCTGATTTTCGGTGCGGAGTCGTGGGCGCGGTTGCCTTCATTATCCCTGAACACGGACACGGCATTTTCAATGGCACTTTGGATCTATCAACCAGAAGAAGAGGGCAACTATATCGTTGCTGGACAGTACGACGTTGAAGATGGGTCCCGCGGTTGGTCAATGAATATTAGTTCGCGACAGCTGTCGTTTCGACTGACTGGCGACGAAGATTCTGAGACGGGACGTCGACCGGCCCCACGGGTTGCTCCGTCGAATCTCAGAAGGATGCCACCTGGAGAATGGACGCACATCGTCATTACTCATGATGGTTCTGGTGAGCGCGCCGGGATGAATGTCTTTCGGGACGGAGATGTCGTTGAGGCTTCTGGCAGTGAATACTTTACGAAAGCGTTGGGTAGTATCCTGACCGACCGTCCTCTTGAGCTTGGCCGCGGCATGCTGAGTGTTCGTGGTGAGCTTGGCATGAGCCATTTTTCCGGTGGGGGCGTGTCTGACTTTCGTGTCTTTAACCGACCTCTGACGGTTCAGGAAGCGAAGGTTGTTTCCTTATGGCCCACTTTAATGAGGGCACGTGAGAAGGAAGACCTTGAGTTATTAACTTTCGATGAACGTGACGCGCTTCGTTCTTACTATTTAAGCGTTAAAGATGATCAATACAAACGCTTGGTCGTAACGCGTCAAGAAATCGATAACGAGTGGCGGGAGTTGCGGCGACGTGGGGGTGTGACCCACGTTATGAATGAGCGGCTCGATTCTGAGCCTGAGGCACATGTCTTGTACCGCGGTATGTACGACCAACCGCGGGAGCGTGTAGCGGCGGGTGTGCCGAGTGTACTGCCGCCAATGTCCGCGTCATTACCAAGAAATCGTCTTGGTCTGGCCGATTGGTTAGTTGATGCAAATAATCCATTGACAACGCGCGTGACAGCGAATCGCTATTGGCAGCAGGTGTTCGGGACGGGACTTGTCACGACCAGCGAGGATTTTGGAGCGCGAGGTGATAATCCTAGCCATCCTGAACTACTGGATTGGCTGGCCGTTGAATTTCGTGAATCTGGATGGGATGTCAAAAAGTTTTTCAGAATTCTTGTAACATCGGCAGCCTATCGCCAGTCGGCTCAAGTGACTCCCGACAAACTTGCGCATGATCCACAGAATCGTTTGCTGTCGCGCGGTCCCAGATTCAGGATGGATGCGGAGATGGTGCGTGACTATGCGCTCGCTACGAGCGGACTACTTGTTCGGACGATTGGAGGACCAAGCGTTCGACCTTATCAGCCCGAGGGAGTCTGGTCGACCGTCGCGATGCCGCAGAGCAACACTCGTCTGTATCAGCAGGATGATGGACTGAAGTTGTACCGGCGTAGTCTTTACACGTTCTGGAAACGATCGGCGCCACCTCCATCTATGGAAATCTTTAATGCTCCAACCCGTGAACATTCGGTCGTACGTCGAGAGCGTACGAACACTCCGCTTCAGGCATTAGTTACCATGAATGATCCGCAATTTATTGAAGCGTCCCGATATCTTGCGCAACGAGCGATGCGAGATGCTGGCGATGGGTTTCAAGATCGACTGGATTACATCACTACACGATTGCTCGCACGTCAATTCAGCACTGACGAGCAAAACATCGCTCGACGTTCATACGATCGGTTATTAATGTCGTATCAGTCCGATGGTGATGGCGCAAGTCGGCTCATAAATACTGGTGATTCGGTGCCGGACTCAGGTTTGCCTGCGATCGAATCGGCGGCGTGGACGATGTTGGTGAATCAATTAATGAACCTAGATGAAGTATTGAACAAGTAGTGTGGTTGCTAACTGTCTGATAGAGAGGGGCAACGATGGATCCTGTTCGCGAATTTATTCTCGCTGAGACGAGACGGCAGTTCTTTGGAAAGGTCGCCAAAGGTGTTGGTGGATTGGCGCTTTCTAGTTTGATGGCTGGGGACGATGCAGCGAGTGCACTGCCGACGCTCGGCCAAGACCAGTCTCTTGGCGGGTTGCCGTCATTGCCACACTTTGCGCCCAAGGCGAAGCGGTGTATTTACCTCCATATGATGGGCGCGCCACCGCAGATGGACTTGCTCGATTACAAGCCAGGTATGAAGGACTGGTATGACAAGGATTTGCCTGAGTCGATTCGGCAAGGGCAGCGGTTGACGACGATGACGTCCGGTCAGGCGCGCTTTCCGATCGCGCCGTCAGTATTTGAATTTCAGCAGCATGGCCAGAGTGGTGCGTGGGTTTCTGAATTATTGCCTTATACAGCCAGGATGGTGGACGACATCGCCATTGTTCGTTCAATGCATACGGACGCTATTAATCACGAGCCAGGTATTACTTTTATTCAGACAGGGCAACAAATACCAGGTCGTCCATGTATTGGATCATGGTTTGCGTATGGGCTTGGCAGCATGAACGAAGACCTTCCTACTTTTGTCGTGATGAATGCCGAGAAAAGCCATCCTAAGTCTGGTGTGCAGGCTATTTCTGCCAAATTGTGGAGCGCAGGATTTCTTTCGCCTGAGTATGCCGGTGTCGGTTTGCGCGGTGGTGCTGAGCCGGTTCTGTATTTGCGTGATCCAGACGGTGTCTCTCGGGATGTTCGTCGGGAAATGCTTGACGGCTTAGGTGAACTCAACCGTCTGCAGCACGATGACTTAGGAGACCCTGAGACTCTTGCGCGCATCCAACAGTATGAGATGGCCTATCGCATGCAAATGTCCGTGCCCGAGATGGCCGATTTGGCGAGCGAACCCGACAGTACTTTTGACCGGTGGGGCGAAGAAGCCAAACAGCCTGGTAAATTCCAGAATGCCGCTCTCATGGCGCGGAGACTCGTTGAACGCGGTGTTCGTTTTGTCCAGATCTATCATCGGGGTTGGGACGTTCATTCATTTGCTCCTGAGGTGCTTCCTGCGCAGGCACGCGATGTAGATCGGGCGGCATGGTCTCTTATTCAGGATCTCAAGGAGCGGGGCCTCTTTGATGAGACGCTTGTTATTTGGGGCGGTGAGTTTGGGCGTACGATTTATTCTCAGGGACGGCTCACCCCGACCGACTATGGACGTGATCACCATCCTCGCTGTTTTAGTCTCTGGATGGCCGGTGGTGGGGTCAAGGGTGGTGTTGTTCACGGAGAGACGGATGAATTTTCATATAACATCGTGAAAGATCCAGTCCATATTCGTGATTTCCAGGCAACGGTTCTTCATTTATTTGGCATTGACCATGAGCGGTTTACGCACAACCATCGTGGGTTAGATGCCCGTTTAACTGGTGTCGAACCAGCGCGAGTGATTCCAGAACTTCTTGCATAGAAGAGAGCATCAGTAAGCTATCCGTACGAGGTCTCTATTGTGAAACAGGGAACGAGTATTTCTTTTAGTCTCGCCATTTTCTACCTAGCAGTTCAGCCGGTTATGGCGAGTGTGACGATTCGAGATTGGCGAGGGGCGTCGGTCACAGTGGAAGAGGGTGTTGTTGATTCAAACGGAGTCCGAGTTGTCTATCACACTGCCGGCGAGGGGCCGCTTGTCATCTTTGTGCACAGTATCACCGGGCCATGGTTTGACTGGCGTCATCAGATGGTTGCGTTGTCAGAAGGTTATCGCGTCGTTGCGATGTCGACTCGAGGTACTGACAAAAGCGATAAACCCGAGGGTGTAGAACACTACACGATGGCTAAGATTTCGAGCGACATTGACGCCATCATTACGCACTTCGGTGAGGAGCGAGCGATTCTCATTGGGCAAGACAGCGGTGGATTTTATGCGTGGCACTTTGCAATGACCCACCCTAACCGAACGTCACATCTGATTTCTGTAGGAACGGTTCATCCAGCGGGTCTCATCCGTGAATTGGTTGATAACGAAGACCAGCAGCAGGCGAGTACCTTTCAACGCGGAATGCAAGAGAATCCGAACGCCGGTGCTGAGTTTGGCGCGCGCATGCGTGGCCTGCCGGCGAATCCAGGAGATTCTCCAGAACTGGCTGTTTTGCGAAAGGCTGCCTATGAGCGTCTTCATGCTGAATCGATTGTGAACTTCTATAAGGCAAACTGGCCACGACCTCCATTTTCGCTGGAGACACAAGGATTTGGTTTTCGCGTTGGCGAGTTTCCACATGTTCAAGCGCCGATGCTCCTTCTATATGGCGAAGAAAGTGGACCGTTTAAGCCGCAAACCCTCAATGATATGTGGCACTGGTTAGACGGTCCGCTTACGGTTGAAGTGCTGCCGGAGGTGGGACATGGTCCTCACACACAAGTGCCGGAAATCGTTACTCCGCGGATAATGCAATGGCTGGCGAGCGTTGGCGCTACTTCGCACTAGTGGAAATAATGACTGCCGGTGGAGTTGCTCGTCGTTTCGTTAATGTTTTTTTGATCTTGCTTTTTGTGTACGCAGTTTCTCCTCTACTGCTAGCGCAAGGTGAGACTGGCAACGTCGAATGGCGTGCGTATGCAGCCGACAGTGCTGCGTCGAAGTATTCCCCATTAGATCAAATTACGGCCGACAATTTTTCCACTCTTGATGTCGTCTGGCAATGGGAGAGTGCAGATACTCATCTCGTTTATGCTGACGAGCACGGAACGTCGCTTGTGTCATCCGATGTCGTATTTGATCGTCTTGAAACGGAAGATCCTGACCTTTGGGTGACGCGTCCTCGGACGACACGCATTGTAGCAACGCCGATCATGGTTGAGGGGGTGCTGTATATCAGCACGCCGCTTTATCAAGCGGCGGCTATTGATGCGAGGACAGGGAAGACACTTTGGGTGCATGACCCACGGACCTATACCTCCGGGACGCCGGCACCGGCTCCATGGGTCCATCGGGGTGTGTCGTACTGGGAAAATAATGGTACCGCGAGAATCGTCTGGGGAACTGGGGATGGCTATCTCATTGCTGTGGATGCAGAGACTGGGATACCTGCCGCGGACTTTGGCGAGAACGGACGCGTAGACCTTCTTGACGGGCTGCCTCGGGCTACCCGTGGCCAGCGGGACAATTTGAATCTCCTACCCTTGGCTTCGCAATCTGCACCCCTTGTGATCGGCGACACCATTATTGTCGGGTCGTCGATTAATGATTTTTCCATTACGAAGGAGATGCCGCCTGGTTTTGCGCGAGCCTATGATGCGCGAACCGGACGACATCGATGGGATTTCCACAATATCCCGCAGAGCGCCGATGAGTTTGGTGTTGACACGTGGCTGAACGAATCATGGCGCTATTCCGGTAACGCCAACGTCTGGGCGAATATCAGCGCAGATGAAGAGCTTGGGTATGTCTATCTGCCGACGAGTACGCCCACGTCTGACTATTACGGGGGGCACCGTCTTGGAGATAATTTATTTGCGGAGAGTTTAATCTGTGTCGACCTGGAAACTGGTGAACGGGTTTGGCATTTCCAGATGGTGCATCATGGTGTGTGGGATTACGATAATCCGACTGCGCCGAACCTCCTCGATATTACCGTTGATGGACGTCGTGTAAAGGCAGTCGCTCAGGTCACCAAGCAAGGTTTTGTTTATACGTTTAATCGGATTACCGGCGAGCCGATCTGGCCCATTGAAGAGCGTGCGGTTGCCGTAGATACTGATTTGAATGGAGAGGTCTTGGCCCCAACGCAGCCGTTTCCGACGAAACCACCGGCGTTCGATGAACAGGGAGCGACGCTGGATGACCTTGTCGACTTCACACCAGAGATTCGTGAAATGGCGGTGACGGCGGTTGATGGATTTCGCCTCGGGCCGCTGTATACACCGTTATCGTTGAACGGTACTATCTTTCGGCCCAGTGCCGGCGGTGGTGCAAACTGGTCTGGGGCTGCGGTCGATCCTGAAACAGGCGTGCTCTATGTCCCGTCGCGGAACGTGCACAGTGTTATGCGTTTTCGCGATCCAGAGCCGGAAGAACCGTCCACGCTGCAGTATATTTTGAGTCGAGGGAATACCTCGTTTATCGAGGCAGGGAATCCCGTGCGGCGTCCGGTGATGCCGCAGGGCTTACCGCTCTGGAAGCCGCCGTACTCGCGGATGACCGCGATTGATATGAATCGTGGTGAACATCTCTGGATGACCCCCCTTGGCAATGGTGACCGCTACCGGAATCACCCCTTGTTGCGGGATCTGGATTTGCCGCCTCTTGGTGGTGACGATAGTCGGAGTGGTCCGTTGTTAACGAAGACCCTGTTGATCCATGCATTGACCGCTGGTAGCACTGATGGCGGGCCCCATCTCGTGGCGTATGACAAAAGGACGGGTGACGTCGTAGCTTCCGTTGACCTTCCTAGTGGGGCGATTGGCACGCCGATGACGTATATGCTCGATGGTCGTCAATATATTGCATTAACGGTTGGCGGTGAGGTGCCGCGCTTAATCGCTTTTGCACTACCTCAGTAATGTGGGATTTCTAAGAGTCACGAATTCCGTTTCGTGTGCCGTGGCGGCGGTAGTTGTGGTGGTTTCTGGTCAGGCTGTTTTCGCGCAGATTCCAGACAATCACAGCCAACTCCTCGGTGAGTGCCGGCCGCTAATAGTGTTGTGGTGAAGCCGTCGGATTCGAATCAGGGAATGGCCTGGCGAGGCCGTGAACTGTTTGCGTCCAAGGGATGGTCGTTTCAGCTTTCAAACCGAGAGCGAGATACTTTGCGACGGTTTGTCGATCGTACGGCGGGGCAGGCCCCAGAGACCATTTCCTCTCTCGTTCCACCATCACCAGACCTAACTGACCTCGCAGGCCGGCTATCAGACATTCTTGAACGTGGGACGGGTGTGGTGTTACTGCGTGATTTTGTTTCGACAGAGTGGGATGAACACGCGGCAGGTCGTGCATTTTGGTTCTTATCTCTCCAGTTTGGAACGCCCGTGTCGCAAAGTGCTGAAGGGTACCGTTTGTTTCATGTGCGCGATGCTGGGTTTTCGACAACGGACCCTCGTTATCGAGGGCCGATGTCCAGAAAGCGTCTGAGCTTTCATACAGACCGTTGCGACGCGATTGCGTTTTTGTGTCTTCAGCCTGCATTGCAGGGTGGTGAGACATTCATTGTGAGTTCTGTCGCATTGCGTGATGAATTGCGACAGCGTGATCCAAAGGCACTTGAAATCCTGAATCGACCCTATCCGTACCTTCGACATACGGTGGATATAGGCAACGAGAGGCCGTATTGTGAACTCCCTATTTTTTCTGAGTATGAAGGCTATTTTGCGGCGCATTTCTTGCGTGTCCTTATCGATCGTGCCGACGTGTCTGAGTTCGCTCCAACCCTAACGTCGTCTCAACGGCACGCGTTGGATACACTTGAAGCACTTGCTGAGGATCCAGACTTTCACGTGTCATTTAGTTTGAAAGCCGGCGATCTTTTGTTACTTAACAATTGGACGACATTTCATCGGCGGAATGAATTCGTCGATACGGTCGCGGTCGGCCAGAAACGACACTTACTTCGCATTTGGCTCGCAATGGCGAATAGTCGTCCGATTGCCCCATGTTTCCTAGGACATTTTGGTTCTACGGCCGCCGGTGTAGTTCGCGGAGGAATGCGGCCAACAAATAGTCGCAGCGAATAATGTGCTGCCCGGTAACCAACAGTTCGCTGGTTTTGTCTTAAGTGTTTTGGTAGCGAGGAATGAAGCAATATGTGAAGAACCGTTACAATAGCCAACTTGAGTTGAGAACGATTTCATTCGACTAGAAAGAGTTTCAACGGCGGGTCGGCGGGTTTTGAGACGGTATAGGAGAAATAAGGTTGGACAACAACACCACAATGGAATTTGGTAGTCGCAGTCACATTGCATGGAGCACTCTCATCGTGATGGTGGTGTTTCACGTTCTGGCGATCGCTGCCTTTTTTTATATGACTATTGATGCCGTGCTCCTAGCCGCGGTGTTGCACTGGACCTGTATTGGATGGGGCATTGGGATGGGGTATCACCGACTTCATACGCATCGGTCGTACAAGGTCCCTAAGTTTATTGAGTATTTCTTTGCGGTCTGTGCCGTGCTGACTCTTCAGGGTGGTCCTATTTTTTGGGTGGCGGTACACCGTGTTCATCATCAGTACTCAGATGAAAAGGGTGACCCGCACACTCCTCGAGACGGTCGGTGGTGGTCTCATATACTGTGGACTATTTTTGGCGAAGCGTTGCATTCAAACACAGCCGTTACTGGCAAGTACGCGCCCGACCTCATGCGAGAGCGGTTTTATCGTGTGCTGAATACGTGGCACTGGGTACCACTCGTATTACTTGGCATTGGACTTTATGCCGTTGGTGGAGTGCCTTATGTGTTGTGGGGTATTTTTTTCCGGGTTGTTTTTGGACTGCACGCCACGTGGTTGGTTAACTCCGCAACGCATCTGTGGGGCACACGGCGTTTTGACACCCCGGATGATTCAAAGAATTCTATGTGGGTGGCGCTTTTGACCTTCGGAGAGGGATGGCATAACAACCACCATGCGTTGCCTCGGTCTGCGCGTCACGGTTTAAGCTGGCACGAAATTGATTTGACATGGATGCAAATCCGATTGCTCGAACGACTAGGGCTTGCGTGGGATGTGCAGGTGCCGACCGAGTCTCAAATAATAAGTAAAGTCGAGCTCGCGGCTAAACGTGTTGCGTAAGTTTGGAATTATTGCCGTCCTGGGAGTCGTTCTTGGCTGGCTATTCTGGCAGTCAGTTCAGGGCAGTCTGTCGGCGCCATACGTCATCGATCGCGGATTGGTCACCGAGTGGGAATTAGTGCCACGCGGATCAATGCAACCGGGCGTGGGTGTGTTGGTTCTTCAGCCGACGGACCTTTTACGCGCAGAGTTATTTCAGCAAATCTTTGGCCGGACGATGGAATCTATGACGTCGCCGGCTGTGGCAGCTATCCCCGTTCTGCTTCGTTCGGAGTATCAGTCACTGCAAGAACAACCATCATTGGTCGAGTTGGAAGCAATGGCGCAAGCGGCAGGATTGGATCGTGCGTCACCGACACCCATTTGTATTGGGCATCTCAGACGTCCACCAACGCAGCAATTGTATTACGCGTTGTTTAGTGAACCGGCTGTCGATCAGTTTCGGTATGGATTGAGTCAGCGGGAAGGGAGCAGCCCTTCTCTTGCAGAGCCATTCCCATTGGTTATTCCTTTGGCTGCGTCTGACGGTAACTTTGCGAGTTGGTGGCCTCTGGAGATAACTGAAGCTGATTGTCAGGCACCGCTTGATGTTCAGTAAGGTTTCACAGGGTCAGTTGACGACTGCGTCGTAGACCGAATTGGTAAACGCTTCTCGGAAGCCGTTTCCGCTGGCTGGTGAGACAGCAGCCATAATGACCGTCACCATGTCATAGACTGGATCGATAAAAAAACGGGTTCCTGATGATCCGTCCCACCAGTATGTGCCTTGGTTGACGGGATAGGGAAAGTCGGTTGAGTCGATAACGACACAGAATCCGAGTCCCCAGCCGCGTCCTGGTTGGGGTTGACCGAAGCCTATGGGTAAGACAGCAGCAGGTAGACGATTTGTCGTCATGAGTGCCACAGTGTCTGGTTGTAGGATTTGTTGTCCGTCCCAGGTTCCATTATTCAGAAACAGTTGTGCGAATCGGAGATAGTCGGGCACAGTTGAGACCAGACCGACGCCACCTTCTGTTAATGGCGGTTGCTCGGTAAACGGGACTAGTTCAATTTGGTGCGGTTGAAGAACTCCTCTCCGACTTGGCCGGTAGACAGGTCCAAATCGTTCCAGTCGAGAGTCGTCAACCCAAAAGACCGTGTCGGTCATGCCGAGTGGCCTGAAAATGCGTTGCTCAAAAAATGTGTCGAGTGATACCCCCGACCATACTTCAATGAGGCGACCGAGAATGGTGGTTGAGATGCCGTACCGCCAGCGTGTTCCCGGTTCCTCATAGAGCGGCACGCGAGCGGCATTTGAAACCATGTCTTGGATTGGAATCGACCGGAGCCGAACCTTCTCTGCACGATACATTTCTGAGTTGCGTCCCCCCAGCCCTGATGTATGTGTCAGAAGATGTTCGACCGTTATATTGCCACGTCGAGGGACAGTAGTCTGCAGATCGGGTGTGTCGGCGTTTTGTAGAACACGTTGGTCGACAAACTCTGGAAGGAATTTTGAGATGGGATCGGTTAATTCGAATTTGCCTTCTTCCCACAACATCATGGCGGCCAAGCTTGTGATCGGGCGCGTCATCGAATACAAACGGAATAGTGCATCGTCCGGCATGTCGTTTTCGAGGGTGGTGTCTATCGTACCCAGTGCCTCGAAGTAAGCAAGCTGTCCGTGTCTGACGACGGCGGCAACAACACCTGCAATATCACCAGATTCAATGTGTCGATGAAGTTGGGTCGTTGCCTGATTCAGTTGTTCTGATGAAAGTCCGACCGCTTCAGGATTTACGATCGTAAAAGACTGTGCCTGTGGATCAGTGACCAGGATAAATAACCAGCATGCCGTGATGGTCAGTCTTTGTGTGAGCATCTCGTGATGATATTCGAATACGGCATGGTTGGTCGGACCGGTGTGTTACACTTCGCGACCCTTCTACTACCGTAGCAATACATTTCTGATCGCGCATGTCACAGCAAACGATTGATTCATCTCCCGAGCGTCGCAATATAGCCATTATTGCTCACGTCGATCATGGGAAAACGACTTTAGTTGATGCACTCTTCCGTCAAAGTGGTGTGTTTCGTGCGAACGAACAGCTAACCGATCGGGTTCTTGACAGTATTGATCTGGAACGTGAACGCGGGATAACGATTCTGGCAAAAAATACAGCCGTTCGGTATGAGGATGTGACGATCAATATCGTTGACACGCCCGGCCACGCCGATTTTGGAGGTGAAGTTGAGCGGACCCTGACGATGGTCGACGGTGTGCTTCTGCTTGTTGACGCCTCAGAAGGACCATTGCCGCAGACACGTTTCGTACTGCGGAAAGCCCTTGAGCGTGGACTTGTGCCCATCGTTGTAGTCAATAAAATTGACCGGCATGATGCACGCCCTCAAGAAGTCCTGAATGAGGTGTATGACCTTTTTATTGATTTGGATGCGTCTGACGATCAAATTGACTTTCCTGTCATCTATACCAATGCAAAGGCGGGAACGGCCACATTGAACGTTGAGGTTCCAGGTGAAACATTACGTCCATTGTTTGACGCTATCGTACGTTATGTTGAATCTCCCGGCGGAGATCCGACTGCCCCCTTGCAGTTGTTAGTGGCGAACCTTGATTCAAGCGATTATCTTGGTCGGATTGCGATTGGTCGCATGTTTAATGGCACGGTGTCGGTTGGGGACGAAGTGGTTGTTGCAAAACTAGATGGCCACGTGCAACGCACACGAGTTACGAAGCTCTATGCCTTTGATGGGTTACAGAGAGTGGACATTCCGAGTGCCACGGCTGGCGATATTGTGTGCTTGGCGGGGATTGACGATATCACGATCGGTGAAACTATCACTGATCCTGAACAGCAAACACCGATACCTCCGACGCATATCGATGAACCGACGGTGTCCATGGTCTTTGGTGTCAACACCTCGCCAATGGCCGGTCGTGATGGGCAGTTCGTTACGTCGCGGAATCTGCGCGAACGACTTGAGCGAGAACTGATTGGAAATGTATCAATTCGTGTCGAGTCAACGGATTCGTCTGATCGAATGAAGGTCATCGGCCGTGGCGAGCTACAGTTGTCGATTCTGATCGAAATGATGCGTCGCGAGGGCTATGAATTGCAGGTGTCTCGACCTGAAATCGTTACGCGTACCGTTAATGATCAAATTCAAGAGCCAGTGGAAGATCTTATTATCGATGTGGCAGAGGATTACCATGGAGTCGTCATCGCGCAGTTGGGAACCCGGCGTGCCTCTATGACGAAGATGGTGAACCACGGAAGTGGTCGGGTTCGACTTGAGTTCCGTGTGCCAACGCGTGGATTGATTGGTTTTCGGTCGCAATTTCTCACGGATACCCGTGGCACTGGCATCATGAATCACTTATTTGCAGCGTGGGAGCCCTGGCACGGCCCAATTAATGGCAGACCCACAGGTGTGCTCGTAGCTGATCGAGCTGGGAAAGCGACTGCTTTTGCGATTTATAACCTGCAGGAGCGCGGAGAAATATTTATTGAGCCGACAGTTGAAGTGTATGAAGGGATGGTCATTGGAGAAAATGCCCGAACAGCTGACCTCGATGTGAACGTTACAAAAGAAAAGCATTTGACGAATATGCGGAAATCAACTTCGGAAGACGCAATCCGATTGGTGTCGCCTCGGACGTTGAATCTTGAGCAGGCGATTGAATTTATTAATGATGATGAGCTTGTTGAGGTCACGCCACGAACTGTACGTGTCCGGAAACGAGTACTTGCCGCAAATCGCCGACCTTCTAAGGAAACACGCTAATAACGTTATTGGGGCTTGCGTTCGGGTAGTGTCGATGGCACCCTTGCGCTAGAGGTTTTGTAGGAGGACCTAAATTATGATCCGGAAACTAAGTCTGTTCAGCCTTGTGGCCCTTATTGCGGTCGCTGTGGCCTGTGGTGGTGGGAGCGAGATGGAATCGATGCCTGCCGATGAGCCTGTTGCTGATATGGCGCCAGGACCGACGACTGGTGACGGCGCACCGATGTTTGAGGTTGATCCGTTTTGGCCGAAACCGCTACCTAATAATTGGTTACTAGGGTCCACTATCGGCGTTGCGGTGGATTCCCGTGACCATGTGTGGGTTGTGCATCGTGGCAATCTCGGCGCAAATGAGATGCCGGCCGCGCTTGATCCGCCATTTGCGGCAGAATGCTGTTTTCCGGCACCCCCCATTCTGGAGTTCGATCCAGAAGGGAATCTCGTCGGTCATTGGGGTGGACCAGGTGAAGGCTACGATTGGCCGGAGTCAAACCACGGTATCGCGGTCGACAGTATGGACAATGTCTGGATCGGTGGGAACGGTGGTACGGACTCTCATGTCCTGAAGTTCACGCGGGCCGGTGAGTTTCTCCTGCAGGTTGGTGAACACGACCACGAAGGCCCAGACAGTCTGTCGACAACGCGCTATTCACAGGTGGCGAAGGTTCGCTATGACCCAGCAGCGAATGAGGTCTATATTGCTGATGGGTATGGCAACAGGCGCGTGGCGGTGGTCGATGCCGACACCGGTGAGTTGAAGCGGTTCTGGGGCGCATATGGGAACGAACCGAATGATGACGAGTTGCCGCGGTATGACTTAGCGAATGCTCCGGCGCATGGCACGGTCAGTACGGACATGTCCGGCGACCCACAGTTTAGGAATCCGGTGCACTGCGCTGACCCCACAACGGATGGGCTTGTGTATGCGTGTGACCGACCTGGTAACCGGGTTCAGGTTTTTACGACAGAGGGTGAATTTGTTGAAGAAATCTATTTAGCAACACAGACTCTTGGCTCGGGTTCTGTGTGGGACATCGCTTTTTCTCGTGATGATGACCAGACCTTTGCGTATGTCGCCGATGGCGTCAATCAGCAAGTGCATGTGTTGCGCCGGAAACCGCTTGAGTATTTGTATAGCTTCGGTAGTGGGGGGCGGATGTCGGGCCAGTTCTTCGGCACGCACAGCTTAGAGGTTGACTCCCAAGGAAATATCTACACAACCGAAACATTCGAAGGGAAACGCGTCCAGAAATTCCAGTATGTGGGGATGGGGAACCCTTCTGGTAATGTCGGTGTTCCCTGGCCGCAATAAATTAACGGTCGCAGGGTTTTGAAAGGCCGCGTGACAACGATCACGCGGCCTTTCGTTTGTACGGTAGCGGTGCGTGGCGGCGGAAATGATTATTCCGGGTTGACACTATCGGAACTTGCGTTCTGGGCCTGTCAATGTCAGTCTTTGCGTTAGAGGTTTCGTAGGAGGACCTAAATTATGATCCGGAAACTGAGTCTGTTCAGCCTCGTGGCCCTTATTGCGGTTGCCGTGGCTTGTGGTGGTGGGACCGAGATGGAATCGATGCCTGCCGATGAGCCTGCTGCGGATGCGGCACCGGGACCAACGACCGGGGACGGCACGCCGATGTTTGAGGTTGACCCGTTTTGGCCGAAACCGATGCCCAATAATTGGTTACTAGGTTCAACAATCGGCGTTGCGGTGGATTCCCGTGACCATGTGTGGGTTGTGCATCGTGGCAATCTCGGCGCAAATGAGATGCCTGCGGCACTTGATCCGCCATTTGCGGCAGAATGCTGTTTTCCGGCACCCCCCATTCTGGAGTTCGATCCAGAAGGGAATCTCGTCGGTCATTGGGGTGGACCAGGTGAAGGGTATGACTGGCCTGACTCAAATCACGGTATTGCGGTCGACAGTATGGACAATGTCTGGATTGGTGGGAACGGTGGCGCTGACTCGCATGTCCTGAAGTTTACGCGGGCCGGAGAATTTCTCCTGCAAGTGGGTGAACACGACCACGAAGGCCCAGACAGTCTGTCGACAACTCGCTATTCACAGGTGGCGAAGGTTCGCTATGACGCGTCATCCAACGAGGTCTATATCGCTGACGGGTATGGCAACAGGCGTGTGGCGGTGGTCGATGCCGATACTGGTGAGTTGAAGCGGTTCTGGGGCGCATATGGGAACGAACCGAATGATGACGAGTTGCCGCGGTATGACTTAGCGAATGCTCCGGCGCATGGCACGGTCAGTACGGACATGTCCGGCGACCCACAGTTTAGACAACCGGTGCACTGTGCCGACCCGACGAATGACGGGCTTGTCTACGCGTGTGACCGTCCCGGCAACCGGGTCCAGGTCTTTACGACAGAGGGCGAGTTTGTTGAAGAAATCTATCTGCAGACGAAGACACTCGGTGCCGGTGCCGTGTGGGACATCGCGTTTTCTCGTGATGATGATCAGACATTCGCGTACGTCGCAGATGGGATGAACGAAAAGGTTCACGTGTTACGCCGTAAACCGCTTGAGTACTTGTATAGCTTCGGTAGTGGTGGTCGTATGGCGGGTCAGTTCTACGGCACGCACAGCCTAGAGGTTGACTCCCAAGGGAATATCTATACGACTGAAACCTATGAAGGGAAACGTCTCCAGAAATTCCGATATGTAGGTATGGGGAATCTCAGCGGTGATGTTGGTGTTCCTCGTCCACAATAAGACGTCGTTGGTTTACAAGTAGTGTTTTAAAGGGTCGGGTGTGAGAGACATCCGGCCCTTTTTCTATAGTGTTAGGTCCGTTACCATGTTCGTGGAGTGATGCCAGCACGTGGAGTTATGCGAATGACGAGAGTATTCACCGTTCTGTTGGGTGCAGGGATACTACTGACGGGGTGTGCTGCAGAAGAGCCTGCTGGACCACCGTTGGATATGCGACACGATGTCCGCCAACTCATGGCCGGCCTGATTGATCCGGCCGCGGATGGCCTCTGGGATGCGGTTGGCACTGTCTTGGATGCCGATGGTGAGCATTACACAGCGCCAGAAACAGAAGAAGATTGGATTGCCGTCCGGGCGTCTGCGATGACATTGATCGAGGCTGGAAATCTCATCATGATGGGGGACCGGCCGCGTGACGATGGCGCTTGGATGCGGTATGCGCAAGACATGATCGATGCGGCTGCAGTTGCGCTCGCTGCGGCCGAGGCTGAGGATCCTGACGCCGTCTTTGATGTCGGGGAATCGGTCTACAACAGCTGTAATGCCTGTCACTCGATTTACTGGATTGGTGACGAAGATCGCGGTCGTAGCAGCATGAATTAGGCGGACTTCGGTTTACTGGCTTTTGTCTCGAAGTGTTTTAAGCCGATGACCTGACAGTGGGCTCTCACTGGCCTGCGACATGGCAGCGCCGTTCTGACTGCAAAAAGTGAGTGTTATACTATTTACATAATTTCATAGTCCCGATGATTCTGGGAAGTGGGTGTGATTCCCACACGGTCCCGCCACTGTAAGTGGGGAGGGAGCGACACTTCGGTGCCAAAAGGGCACCCGCCACTGTGCTGTTTGGCATGGGAAGGCGCTGTCGCTTTCCGATGATCCGCAAGTCAGGAGACCTGAATATCGGGTGAACTCATATCACGTGGGTGTATCACTGCCTACGTGTACTTTCGGCGCGCGGTACGCCGAGGAGGTTATATGTTCCCCCGGGTCCTGTTCGACCGATTCTTCCGTATTCAGACCGATAGTTTGGTGTTGCTGTTGGCGAGTGTGGTAATCCTCGGCGGTTACGGAAGCCCAGCCCTAGCTCAAGAGTCCAGCGGAGGGGTCTCTGGGCATGTTGCGGACCAGCTTGGCGGTGCGTTATCGGCAACTGTGCATCTTGTGCAGAATGATGCTGTCATTCGAGACGCGGAGACCAATGCTCGTGGCCTGTTTCATTTTCCGTCCGTACCAGTTGGGCGTTATCGCATCACGGCCGAGCGAGCTGGGTTCCAGCCGATGGCATCCGCTCTGTTTTATGTCGGAGCGTCCGTCGTAACGGAGGTTGATCTTGCCTTGGTCGTTGGTCCGTTGGCGCAACACGTGGTTGTTACGGCGGCAGCCACTGACCTACCCGATTCACAAAGCGGAGCTCCGGTGTCGGTCATTCCATCGGATGACCTTCGGCGTCTCTCAAAATCCAACGTGCTGGAAACGATACGCCTCGTTCCGGCTGCTGCTGTTGTGCAGACTGGTGGGCGAGGGGGACGTTCGGCGGTCTTTATTCGGGGTGGTGCAAGTAACTTCAATAAGGTGTTGATTGATGGCATTCCGGCGAATGACATTGGGGGGAGTTTCGATTGGGAGGCCGTGTCTGCGAGCGGTGTCGACCGTGTTGAGGTGCTGCGGACAGCGAACAGCGTGCAGTACGGCGCGGATTCCTTGAGTGGTGTGATTAGCTTAACGACGCCGAGGGGGTCAACGCTGACGCCGAGTGTGACCTACTCATTGGATGGTGGCAACTTCGGTACCGTGAGAAATGCAGTGTCGGCCGGGGGCGTGCTGGGCCGTCTCGATTACTTCGCAGACATTTCACGATTCGATACGGATAACCAAGTATCGAATAATGCATATGAGAATACTACCGTTGCGGGACAAATCGGACTCAGACTCGGAACAGCGACTGACCTTAGTGTCAGTATGCGTCATGTCGAGACCGATTACGGGGCGCCAAATGCCGTTGCGTTTTATGGAATATCTGACGACTCAATCCAAGTTAATGATCTTGAATATGTCAGTGCATCGGTGAAGTCGCAACTGACGAACCACTTACACACCACCATTCAATTCGGATCGGTTGATCGTCGGTTCAGTTTGAATAACCGAACGCCCACAGGTGAAGCGTTCGATCCGTTTGGATTCGGTGCGAATTATTTAGGCGATGAAGTCACAATCACCGGAGCCAATGGGTATGAGACAACTGGCCGAGCGATCTTGGACTATGGCGGTGTCTATCCGTCGATATTTGATGCGATGACGTCGCGTCAGTTTTTATCTGGTCGTGCCAATTACTACGTGAATGACACATTTGATATTGCAGGCGGAGTGCGAATTGAGCGTGAGCAGGGTGGAGTGACATTGACGACACCGACCAGTCAACGGACCAACACGGGTTCGTTTGTTGAGGCTCGGGCCAGCCTAGCCAATCGGATCTTTGCGACCGCGGGTGTGGGGATAGAGAAGAATGGTCTTTTTGGGGTTGCAGTCGTCCCGCGCGGTTCTCTTGCAGTTTATGCGCGCCCGCCCGCAGCGTCTGGTCAAGGTGTTCTGGGTGAGACGAAATTCGTGGTAAACATCGGTCGGGGGATTAAAGCACCGTCGGTCTTTAACGAGCAGTCACAGTTGTTCAAACTCATCGGTGATTTGTCTAATGGAACCGAACTGATCAAAAAGTTCAAGGTTGCACCCATCGGTCCGGAACGGAGCCGCAACGTTGATATTGGGATTGAGCAAACCTTGGCAGGGAGACGTATCCGCTTGCGTGCGTCCTACTTTGACAATGTCTTCGATGACTTGGTCGAGTATGTGAATAGTGGGGTGCTCCCGCAGCTGGGTGTGCCAGCCGATATTGCCGCGGCGGTTCCGTTTGGGGCAACGGTAAATGCCTCGTCATACACGGCGCGTGGGATTGAGACCTCGGTGGATGCTTATGTCGATAAGTTTCGCATTGTGGGGTCATACACCCGGCTCAATGCAGAGGTAACAAAGTCATTCAGTAGTGGGGCCTTGACTCCTGCAATTAATCCGACATTTCAAGGGATAGAGATCGGTCAGTTCACACCACTCGTGGGGGCGCGGCCGTTCGGGCGACCGCGCAATATGGGGCGTTTAATGGCGTCGTATATACGTGGTCGTGGACACGTTACCTTTGCGGGGTACTTTGCCGGAAAATCCGATGGCAGTACGTTTCTCAGCGATGCGTTTTTCGGGACATCGATGTTACTTCCAAATCGGGATCTGAATGATCGCCATCAGAAGCTCGATTTGAGTGGGTCCTACCGGCTGCATCGGAGTGTGACTTGGTATTTGAGTATTGAAAATCTCTTAAACCAAGGTTATCAGGCGACACTTGGGTTTCCTGGCTTGTCGCGTTCCATTCGTACCGGAATGACCGTGGCGCTGGGCGGCGACAGCTTTTAGTGTTGTGTTTCAGGCAATACTTCTCTATTGCCGGCGTCCGCTCTGGGACATTGTCGTCATCGGATTGAGCCTTGGTGGAGTCGCCCGAAGTGTGACCACTCTACTTCCGGCTTGGCGCCGAGTACGCCGTCATGCCAGACGAATGGTTAATTAATTCGTTGCTAAATCCCTCAAGTAGTTGATGACATTCCACATGTCATCGTCAGAAACACGGCCTTCCCACGCGTCCATATCGTACTTTGGTGCGATGCCTTCTCTGATCACTTTGAAGATTTCAGCATCACTACTGCCATGGTCCCACTCGGCATCGATGAGATTGGCTGGTCGCGAGCCTGCAGGTGCGGCCATCCCGCGCCCATCGGCCTGTTGGCCATGGCACGAACGGCAGAAGCGACCGTAAATGGTTCGGCCAGCAGCGATCGATTCTTCAGATGTCGCGATTGGGTTGTCCTGTGTTGCAACTACGCCTAATGATTCAGCGGCGGCCACTGGAACTGACGCACTCACAAGCATTATGAACACGAGAATCATCAGTGTGGTAACAAGACGGGCCATATGTTGTTCCCTTCCTTCTGAGGATGTTGTTGTCAGGGTCCTACTATACCGTGACTTGTGGTTATTTTCTTGATTGACAGGGCGTACGCTGTGGTTGACCCTGTGCGAATCGACAGAGTACACTGCGCGCCCTAGATAGGATTCCCGTTCGAAATTGGTTTTCTGGTGATTGGAGGGAGTGACGACATGCGAGTGCTAAGCCTCGTAGTTTCAATGATGTTGGTCGCTGGCACGGCTGCTGCCCAGCAGGATCCACCGCCGGAGGCGACGGGAGACCTCGCCGAGGTGATGCGAGGGATTTTGTTCCCGAATTCAAATATTCTTTTTGATGCGCAAAGTACTGACCCTGGTGCGCCTCCAGACGAGTCGAATGCAAATGAAGGAGGAGCGTCTGCTCGGTTTGCAGGCGTCTACACTGGTTGGGAAAGTGTTGAAAATGCGGCTATCGCGCTTGCGGAATCTGCAAACCTAATTACGCTTCCTGGGCGGACCTGTGAAAACGGGCGACCTGTTCCAATCGATCAGGACAACTGGGCTGAGTTTACGCGTGGTTTACGTGAGGCGGGTGAAATTGCTTACAGGGCGGCGCTGAACAAGAGCCAGGATGAGGTTATTGACGCAACGAATTATGTTGCTGAGGCGTGCTCGAACTGTCATGGCGTCTACCGGGACAGTTACTCAGACCCGCCCAAGGAACGTTGCGTTCCGTAGAAAGTCTTTGGACAGTAAATGGCGTAGAGAGTTACGTGATTAGGATGACAAAGAGATCATGATTCGCGGTGTGTTTGCGTGGGCGGATGCGCTGCCGAGCAGTGTCTGGCTTCGAGAGTCCTTGAATGCGTTTCCGATTTTGCTGACGTCTCACGTGCTTTCGATGTGTTTATTTGCCGGCTTGGTCATGATGATGGATTTTCGATTGGCTGGTATTGGCAATCGGTCGACGTCGATTACCGACGCGCAGGAACGCCTCTTTCCCTATCAGCTCGTCGGTGGGATCGTCTCGTTCGTAACGGGCGCGTTGCTTTTTTATAGTAAGCCGCTGACGTATTTTTCAAACTTCCACTTCTGGCTCAAGATGTTGCTGCTGCTGCTGGCGTTTGCCAATGTTGCTTATTTTCACTTCAAAACGTATGCCACGGTAGATGAGTGGAACCATGAGCCGACACCGCCGAGTCCTGTCAGAATGGCTGGCTATGTGTCGATCGGGTTGTGGTCGCTAATCATCATTATTGGGCGAATGGCAGCGTATCCGGGTTTGGTGCCGCAGTGGTGGACTAATTTGGGGTTAGACGGTTAGGGTTAGGGAAGTTTTATGGAAGAAACCGCGTTTTCATTACAGCCATTTTTCCTCTGGATGGCAGAGTTGTCGTTCAGCCAGTGGGTACTCGGCGAAACGTGGGCTCAGCCGATTGCGCAGGTTATGCATTTGGTTGCACTGGCGGTGTTTGCCGGCGCGGTCCTGGTAGTTGATTTTCGATTGCTTGGTGTTGGATTTGTCAACACGTCGCTTCCAAAGGTTGCCGACGAAGCGATGCCATGGATGATAGGGGCTTTTGTCGCACTTTTCATCACGGGTATGCCATCATTGATGTCATTGGCCCTAAAGCAGTATTACAGCCCGTTTTTTTGGTGGAAAATGGAATTGGTCTTGCTTGGTATTATTTTGACGTTTACGTTCCGTCGATGGTTGATTAAGACAGATGAAGCGAAGGTTGGACCAGTCTGGCCAAGACTGGCCGGTATATTGTCAATCTCGATATGGTCGGGTGTGGCAATTAATGCGCGATTGATCGGATTGTTTTCGTAGGAGTATGGACGCTGTAAGTCCTAAACATTGTTAAGCTTACAGCCGAAAAGGTTGACATCGGTAATTTGCGGGTGTATACCCGACACTTACCTTTCTCGTAAATAGGAGATTTTCCCAAGATGCGGAATCGGGGCACAGTTAAAAGCGTGATGATAGCGGCAGTGATTGCAGCTGTTGCGATGGTATTCACAGTGACGTCCACAGAAGTTGAGGGGCAGAACTATCAGGCGGAACGGACCGCATTTGGGGCGCCGAATTTTAACGGCATCTGGCAGGCGATCGGGTCTCATCACTGGGACATTGAGCCGCATGCAGCAAATCAGGGGCCGGTGGTGGAGCTTGGCGCCGTTGGGTCGGTTCCAGGTGGCTTGGGCATTGTCGAGGGCGGTGAGATTCCCTACACGGCTGCTGCGCGGGCGACCCAGCAGGAAAATAAGCAATACAGCATTGAACGCGACCCGGCGGTGAAGTGTTACATGCCTGGTATTCCGCGTGCGACCTACCAGCCGTATCCATTCCAGATTGTTCAAACGGAAGAGTACATTCTCTTCGCGTATGAGTTTGCGAGTTCCAGTCGGGTCGTCTACATGAACCGTCCGGACTTTGAAGCTCCGGTTGATGCGTGGATGGGGCACTCCCGTGGGACCTATGACGGCGAGACGCTGGCGATTGATGTGACGGCACAGATGCCGGATACATGGTTTGACCGTGCTGGTAATCACCACAGCATCGGGATCCACGTTGTGGAGCGCTATACGATGATTAGCGAAAACCACATTGAATACGAAGCGACGATCGAGGATCCAGAGACCTACACACGGCCTTGGACAATTAAGCTGCCGCTTTATCGACGCGTTGACGAGAATATGCAATTGCTTGAATTCAAATGCGTCGAGTTTGCGGAAGAGTTGATGTATGGGCACTTACGGAAGGACCCAGATTTAACTCCGGTCTATCGTCCGAGTGGGCATGGTTCCGCGTTTGAAGGCGAGGCTCCAGGCCCTCGATAGGTTGCTTAAAAAAAAAGCTTAGGGAGTTGACGAAACAGTATCTTCGTGGCGATAATTAGACGCGAAGACATTTGGTTGGTAACTAGGAGGCAGAACAGATGCGAGTAAAGGTAGCCCTTTCGGTTTTGGCCATTGCGATGGCAGTTGCAGCAGTTCCAGTGGTTGATGCTCATCACGCATTTTCAGCAGAGTTTGATGCTGATGCACCGATTCATCTCGAAGGAACCGTTGTAAAGATGGAATGGATCAATCCTCATGCGTGGGTCCATCTTGAGCTTGAGGATGGCACCGTGTGGATGGTCGAAGGCGGAACACCGAACACATTGCTCCGCCGTGGTTTCACCAAGAATTCATTGCTTCCTGGTACGGAGATTATCGTCGATGGCTATCAGGCTAAAGACGGTTCAGACAAGGGCAATGGACGCGACCTGACGTTTAAAGATGGCCGCAAGCTGTTTATGGGTTCGTCAGGAACCGGTGCGCCGCGCGATGGTCGTGACAACACTGAGCCTGAGTAGTTATCGCTTACGGCGCGCGGAATAGACTTCGCGAGGCCGCTCCCGTGTGACTGACATGCATGGGGGGTTGTTTTGAAAGGTCCTGAGTATCCCAACATAAACGTTGGGACGTTCAGGGCCTTTTTTCTTTCTTGGGCCAAAAGGACTGAGACCCATTTACCCTTCTGATTTTTTCATCTAGAGTGCATCCTGATTATTCCGTCCTGTTGTTGCCTGTTGCGTCAAGGTCGACTTGGAAAAGACGGCCGCTCACTGTGTGTTCTATAACTCTCGTGCGGCCAAAGAATCAGCGGATGCGTTCTCGGTTCCAGTTAATCAACGCGCTCAGCGTTTGGTTGACATGTGTAAGCGTAGTTAGTGCGACAGAGGAGCCGGGTTTTGTTGGATTGCCGATTGGCACGATCGAGATTATCAATCACGAGGTATTTGACGAACCTGCGACGGGCGTCGCGGCTCCGTATCGCATCGCTAATACGATTCATATCAGAACGCGTGACGAGGTGGTCGGGCGCGAATTGTTATTTGAGACAGGTGACCTATTTGACCAAGAGCTCATGGAACAGACGGAGCGAAATCTCCGAGGGCTGTCATTTATTCGCGACGCCAGAATCGACACCATAGCTGTTGACTTGGATAGTGATGGTGAGCCGGACCAGGTTGATATGCGGGTGTTGACATGGGATACGTGGTCTCTGTCTCCCCGAGTTGATTTTAGGCAGGTGCACAACCGTACGATCTGGGAATTGGGTGTTTCTGAAAAAAACTTATTTGGCCTAGGCAAGTCGATTACGGCAACTCATCGTACGAACCTTGATCGGACAATCGATCGGGTGTCCTATGCGGATCCGCAGCTGGTCGGCTCAAATGTATCGTTGCTCGTATCGGCAGCGCATTTAAGTGACGGCGATGAACAGCTGCTTATGCTTGATCGCGGGTACTTGTCGTTGCGTGATCCGTGGTCGTGGACGGTCGGTGGCGGAAGTTTTCGTCGAACGGACCCTATTTTCAAGGACGGTTCTGAGATTGGACGTTTGTACCATCGGGGGCAGTGGGGCGATTTCCAGGTCAGCCGGGCGGTTCAGCGGAGTGCTCGACGAGCGCTGCGTGTCCATGGAGCGTTTCGGTTACGAGAAGAGCGTGTCGGTTCTGAAATGCGTGATTTTGGCGTGGCCGAATTCGGTGTTCGATCGATTGGACATCGGTACGTTCGCTTAACGCATGTGAATCAGTTTGAGCGGAGTGAGGACTTTAATTTAGGAACCGATAGCTTTGCGACGGTCGGTTTTTCAGCACCTGAATTGGGTGGGAGTAGTGAGCGTGCGACGTTCGTGTCAACCGGTCACATACAGGGCATCGCTTTTGGTGACGGACATTTTCTTATTGCTGAAGCACGATTTGATGGTCGCCGTGAACACCATGAATGGCGTAATGCCGTGACCACATTGCGTGGACGGTATCTTCTGAAGCATGCGGAGCGTCGTGCCACGATCGGGCGGATGGCTTATCAGCGTGGTCATAATCTTGATCCAGAGGTTCAGTTATTACTCGGCGCGGAATCTGGCCTTCGTGGTTATCCGGTTCGCCAATTTAGTGGCAATCGATCGGTGCTTATGACACTTGAGGAACGTTGGTTTTTTGCGGATGACGTCGCGCAATTGGGTTCATTGGGATTGGCCGGATTCGTTGATATGGGGTTTGTGTGGCCTGAACAACAGGTTTTCACGTTACGTGACCTTAAGACATCGGTTGGAATCAGTCTGTTACTAGGAAGCAATCGGTTGTCGTCTCGCGGTGGGATACGACTCGATTTTGGTTATGGATTGAATCAAGTTACCAATGTGGGGCGGTGGGTATTTGCTGCCGGGTCGGACATTGCATTCTGACTTTCGATTCGGACACTCTGGGTTTCGTGCAGCCAGTGCGTATGGATTAGGTTCCCTGCTGCCCTTAGTGGTGTTGTTCGCGGTCGTTCCGTGGTTTGGTCGTCATGCCATTTTCTTAGGACAACCATTTGTCATATTACTCGGGTTCTTAGGCTTGTCGGCTCTGGGTGGTGGTTTACTTACGGGACAGTTATTAGCACTCAGTGGTCGCAGCCGATTAGCTTTGGCGATTGCACACGGTGTGGGGTTTTGGCCGATATTTGCTGTTGCGGCAACATTGCCGGCCTTGGTCGGGCATGAAACGTTCGGTGAACTGGGCGTTCGTTTTGTCCCAGTGTTCTCAGTTAGTTATTGTTTGATTAGCGGTGCTGGGAGGCTGCTCGCCGGGTATGGCTGGAAAAAAGCAGTGCGTTCTGCTGGGATTGGACTCGTCAGTGGCGCCGCTGGTGCTGTCGTTCTCACCGTCGTCGTGTCGGTTTCCACGTATGAGACGTCTACTACGGTCCAGTGGTTTCTTGCCGTGAGTGGGACGACGGTCGCCTGTCTGTTGTCGTCAGGACTGGTCGGATGGTGCGATGGTCGGAGTCTTTAACGCACGACTGTGCCAGTTTCGTTCAAGTTGTCTTTCGGCACGGTAAAAAAAGAAACCGCTAGCCGCGGACAGAAGATGCCAGATGCTGTGCGGTTGTATGAGGTGCGCACCGATGCCCCTCACGCATCCAATTGCTGCGTGGTCGAGGCCAAGGAGCACTGCGCCAGAGACGAGCAATAGGATCGCTCGTCGTGCATCAGGATTGCTTCGAGTGCGCGGGTTTGTCCACCAGTACCAGATAATGACGCATCCTTGACCGATTAGCACTACAAACCCGAGTGCGAGATTTGCGGCAACCAGAAGCATACTGATAGTGGTAATCGTCCAGAAGAGTCGAGGGAACATAGACACATCGACCTGTTGGCGGTGTGCCACGGTGGCAGCACAGAGATACCCCATAAACAGTGGGATAGAGGCGACGTCTAGTATCTGAAAGATTGCGGTATACGAGACATGAAACAAGACCGAGGTGAGGCCAATAATTCCAAGCGCGAAAGGGAGGTAGCGGACAAAGAACGTCCGGTCACGATAACCGAAGTGTCGCCATAATAATATGGCGACGACGAGATATGCGGTAGCTGAGATCGCTTCTGCTGGGTGGGCGATCCATCCTTCGAGTGTTGGTTCACATGTTTCAAAAATTGCTGGTTCGAACTGGTTCCATGGTGACATTACGGCATGTCTCTGTTGGAGGATGGGTCGACCAGTGTTTCCCAGGCTTTTGCGATTCTATCGCCGAAATACTTACTGATCGTTACCCATTCTTCATAGTGGTTTGGGTGTGAAAAGTTCCACCAGCCCACATTGTCTGTGACTGGTACCATGTAGGACAGGTAGTCATGGGTTGAACCAAGAAAGCCGTGGTGTATACCAGGCATACGGTCATCAACACCGTGAATGGTTGGAAACTCCCATGACCCCCACGGCGGACCGTAATGCGCAGTGCTTTCGGTGCGCCCGAGCGCATAGGCGGGATCGATTTCACCCGGAGCTGTAAGCAGGCTTAAGTCACCAATTTCGATCAGACTGACTTCTGCACGGACACACCCCAGGGTCCCCCAGCAAGAAGGCCAGTGATACCGAGGTCTTTCTGGCGCTTCAACACTATCGTGCCAGACTGACCACGTTCCCAGTATGTGAATTGCGTTATCGATTGGGATATCGAGGCTAGTTGATCGAACACGAATATGAGAATTATTTATTGGAGCAGCATGCATCAATGCTTGAAGTGCAGCATCTGCGATTTCATAACCAGTCGATCGGATTTTATCCCAGCCGTCGTTGACCAGTACAGGGCGACGAGACCCATTCGCAATGGTTTCATAAACCCGTTCGCCGGCGGTGTTCCAGAGAGGAACAGGTGTGCCTCGGAGTCCACCGATCTGGTTGCCGAGGGTTCCGACGGTATAAATACCCAAACCGCCGCCATTTTGTTCAAGATATTCACGGAGATAGTGCGGGTAATCGCTGGAGATGAGTCGATTACTACTTCCAAGTGTATCGGGGTGGTTATGCCAGTTTACGAATGTTGCGATAGGGGTTCCTGCCGCGGTGTCTGTAAACGCTGCAGCCACGATGCGCGTGTTTCTGACGATTGGATCACGTTGATCTCGCTGAATGAGATATTGATCATAGGCAGCGGGATTATTTCTCAGTTCGACACTACTGTCAGGAAAAGAACAAGACGGATCAGATTTTAGTACCCCAGTCTGTCTTTCGATGCACGATAGATGCGTCGTGGTGGCAGTTCGAATGTCTGCGGGGCGAAGATTGTCGAGTGCAGTTGTGATCGATTCGTAGAGTTTGGTGCGTAACTGTTCTCCGTATCGCCGATTGTTCCCACTCATGAGCGTTGACCAGTACCCGCTCGCGTCAGGCGCGGAGTGTGTATGCGTTGAATGGATGATGATGTGAGTGGTTGGAATTCCGTAGCTAGCAGAAACACGCCGGCGTACCGGACCGATGTGTTTTCGGCCAAGGCCAGGAAGGTCGACCGCGACTAGTACAATAGTTGTGTCGGCATTGTCTCGAAGCGCGAGACTGCGTGCCCAGAGAGGGTCATGGATGCCTGTGGCGAGTCGCGCGTCTGTTCGGAAAGGGACGTACGGACTAAACCCGCCAAGGTGTACCCATCGGTAGCAATCCCGGATGGTGTCATACTGGTTGTTACGGGAGTCGGCCACTGTATCGGCGCAGAGAACTGGAGTGATATCAACAGCAGCGGCTCCGGCTTGGAATTGCGCCGACGCGCTCGTTGGTCTAAAAACGCTGGCACATATAACTGCGAAGAGTATGAAACGTCGCACTAACAGCATTCTAACCACTTGATGGCCGTCGTCGTTTTAGAAGCACGAGATATCCATAAGAGTTATGAGCGGGGAGATGAACAAATTCCCGTTCTCAACGGACTGTCCGTTAGCCTCGCAGCTGGGTCATTTACCACGCTGGTCGGTCCTTCAGGCTGTGGGAAGTCGACACTTCTGCACATTTGTGGCGCAATGGATCGTCCGACCTCAGGCGAAGTGCGTCTCGAAGACGGCTCATTAACGGCACTGAATGATGATGAACTGACCCGGCTACGGCGCGAACGTATTGGATTCGTGTTCCAGTTTTTTAACTTACTACCGACGTTGACGGTGGAGCAAAACATTGGATTGCCGTTGCTGTTAATGGGACGTTCGGCTCAATCCGTGTCGGATCTGGCCGGTCAATGGGCCGAGCGTGTCGGAATTTCTCATCGATTGAACCATTTTCCGTCTCAGCTGTCGGGTGGTGAAGCACAACGGGTTGCCATTGCCCGTGCCGTGATTCATCAACCGGCACTTATTTTGGCCGATGAGCCTACTGGTAATCTTGATAGTGAGACGGGCCGAACGATTCTTGAAGTATTGATGAGCGTGAATCGTGACTCAGGGACGGCACTTCTGCTTGCCACCCATGACCCAGTTGTCGCTGCTGCCGCGGGCGAGGTGATTCAAATGAGTGATGGGCACATCATGCGGGATTCGTCGTGACACTGTTTCGTTGGTTTATTGCTCGCAGCCTTCGCCAGCAACCGTTGCGGAGTGTTGCCACCGTGGTCAGTCTTGCCGTCGGTGTTGCTGTAGTCGTGGCGATCCAACTCGCGAATGCCAGTTCGCTACGCGGGTTTTCGACGGTAATGAATGCGATGGCAGGTCGGACATCACTTGAAATCACTGCACCAGGCGTTGGTATCCGTGAAGCACGTGTGACCAGCCTTGGGTGGCTTCGTGACTATGGGCGTGTCAGCCCAGTAATTGACAGCGATATTCTCCTGGCTCCCGCAATTGAAATTGCTACGGAGCAGTTTGAAGTCGTGAGATTGTTGGGTGTCGATATTCTTAGCGACCGACCGTTTCGTGATTATCAATTAGTTGATGGAGAGACTCCCCGCCGTGTCACAACCCAGGAATTTCTTTCATTGTTGACCGATCCGTATGCGATTGTAATAACGAATTCGTTTGCTCGTCGGTACAAACTTGTCGTGAATGATCCGGTCACATTGCTGGCCGGCGACCGAAGTGTGCCTCTCCGTGTCGCTGGAATTCTGGGGAAGGAAGGGCCGGCCAGTGTACTTGATGGCAACTTTGCCCTCATGGATATTGCGGCGGCGCAATGGGCGCTGAATCGACTTGGGCAAGTCGATCGTATTGATGTACGACTCGCTGATGACGTCAGTGTTGACCAGGCTGAACAGGAAATAGCCACACGGTTGCCAGATGGCCTCGGTGTACGACGACCGGAAAGACGTGGTGTCGAGGTTGAGCGTATGCTGCGCGCATTCCACTTTAATCTCACAGCGCTCAGTTTTATTGCGTTACTCGTTGGGTTGTTTCTTGTTTACAACACTGTGTCGGTATCTGTAATTAGACGCCGACATGAAATCGGTCTTTTACGGACGGTTGGCGCTGGTCGTTCTACCATCGTTCGATTATTTCTAGGAGAGGCGACGCTTCTTGCCGTCGCCGGTTCGTCGATTGGGGCTCCTTTGGGCTGGTTGCTGGCGCAGGGCGCTGTCAGGCTAACGTCATCGACGGTTAGTCAGTTTTGGGTGGCTTCAGCGGCTCAGGTTCCACCACTAAGTCTCGAGATGATTGGACTCGCATTTGTAGTGGGGGTGCCTCTCGCAATCATTGGAGCCTTTGTGCCGGTACGTGAAGCGTCACGTATTACGCCGATGGCAGCGCTGCGTGGGGATGTTGCCCTTGAGGCCCGTAACCGGTTACCCCGACGTTTCTTGGTCGTACCGATCGTCCTTTTCGGATTGGCTGGATGGTTCGTCCGGCAGGAACCGATTGACGGTTTGCCAGTATTTGGCCTACTTGCTTCTTTGGCGGTGGTGTTTGGTGCAGCGGTACTGATGCCGGCAGTGTTATTTTGTTTTCGGCGTTTTTGTGGTGGTGTGATGTCTCGGTGGTTGCACGTGGAAGGTCACATGGCTCACGCTAATTTAGGAAGCGCGATTCCCCGACTTTCAATTTCAGTCGCTGCGTTAGCTGTCAGTCTAGCCATGATGGTCGCGATTGCCATTATGGTCGGTAGTTTTCGCGAAACAGTCGTCTACTGGGTTGGGCAGACCTTACAGGCGGACCTATTTGTATCGAGTGCACGCTCCTCGCCACAAGGAAGTGGGATTTCATTTGAGACAGAGACATTGATTAGTAACCATCCAGATGTTGTCGCGGTTGATGGGTTTACGGCTATTGATGTGAATTATGCAGGAGCACCAATTGTGATTGGCGCAGGTCGGTTTGAGGTGCTACTCGACCATGGCGCTTTGCTATTCAAAGCACCTGAGAATGGCCGGGCCGCGATGGCTACGGCGGTTGGAGTGGATGCGGTCGTGGTTTCGGAAGCTTTTTCTCTCAAGCATCATGTGATCGTGGGTGACACTATTGTCTTACCAACACCACAGGGAGAGACTCCGTTTCGGGTAGTTGCGGTTTATTTTGATTACTCAAATGATCGTGGGTTAGTAGTGATGGATGTTGGAACTTTTGCACGCCACTTTGAGGCGGCAAGGCCATCAGGGCTAACGGTTTATTTGAAGCCAGAGGCTAATCCGGACACTGTTCGTAACGAATTGCGGGATAGCGTGGGGAACGACCGACCTGTGATGATTGCAACAAATTCATCGCTGCGGCAGGAGGTACTTCAAATCTTCGATTCAACATTTGCCATCACGTATGCCCTTGAGGTTATCGCTGTGGTCGTATCGATGTTTGGTGTTGCGGCGACACTCTTGACCTTGACGCTTGAACGACGCCACGAGCTAGCCATGTTGCGTCTTGTCGGTGCCGAGCGTGGACAAGTGCGACGCATGATAGTGATTGAAGCCGGTATTCTGGGGGTTCTGACACACGGCGTCGGGCTAGCAGTCGGGTTCGTTCTGTCGTTGATTCTTATCTACGTAATCAACGTACAGAGCTTCGGGTGGACCATTCAGTTTCATGTCCCGATTATGTTTCTCGGACAATCGACACTGGCCATACTGGTTGCAACAGCTATTGCCGGCTTGTACCCGGCGCGTCTTGCCACTCGTTTTTCTCTTAGAGATGTTGCTGGAGTTCAGGGATGATACAGAGAGTATTTTTCGGCATCTTAGCAGGGATGAGTCTGCTAACTGTTCAGATCTTAACGTCAGCGCAGACGCACGAGGGTGCTACACAGTCGTGGCGGTTGGCAAGTCCAACGTATGAGTTGTCGTTTCCTCGTGATCATGCTGCCCATCCTGATTACCGGATCGAGTGGTGGTATTACACCGGTAATTTATCTACGCGTGAGGGGCGTCGCTTCGGGTATCAGTTGACGTTTTTTCGCGTGGGTGTCGACCCAAATCCCGTTAACCCATCGCAGTGGACCGTGCGGGATTTGCACATGGCTCATTTGGCCATTACGGATATTGATCGTGGCTTGCATCGCGTTGCCGAGCGTTTAAACCGTACAGGTGTGGGATGGGCTGGAGCGAGCACAGATAGTCTTGATGTCTGGAATGAGGACTGGAGGGTTACGGCGAGTGACCGGACGCATCGGTTGCAAGCAATGGATACTAATCAATCCGGTCGCTTACTGCTTGACCTTCGTCTTGATAGCGATATGGAACCAGTTTTACATGGAGACCAAGGTTTTAGTCAGAAAGGCGAGGATATTGGTAATGCTTCTCATTATTATTCTTTCACCCGCCTTACGACACGGGGTCGCCTTGAAGTGGATGGTGAAGCTTTTGACGTGACTGGTATAAGTTGGATGGACCATGAATTTGGAAGTAGCTTTCTTGAAGCGGACCAAGCTGGCTGGGACTGGTTTTCCATCCAACTCAACGATGGCACAGATCTCATGGTTTACACATTGCGAGATCTCGATGGGCGCGCTGATATCCGGTCTAGCGGTACCGTGGTTACGTCTGAGGGGATCATTCATTTAAAAAGTGATGATGTGACACTGTCACCTCGTCGTCGATGGATCTCAACAGTCAGTGGTGCCGCCTACCCGGTCGATTGGCGTATCGACATACCGTCGCTTGGATTACAACTCGAGGTATCTGCAGCGATTGATGCTCAGGAACTGGTAACGGCGCAGTCAACCGGTGTGACGTATTGGGAGGGAGCGGTTGATGCGACGGGAACGCATGATGGCGTGTCGGTATCAGGCGAAGGGTATCTTGAAATGACGGGTTACGCGGGTGTGCCCATGAGTAGCGTCCTCCGGTAATAAGTTCCGCTACCGAGAGGTAGAATCAGAAGGTTTCGGGTATCCGAGGCCCGTGAGTGCAGTCGCGATCTCGTCGAGAATGACGGGGTCATCAATTGTGGCGGGCGTTACATACGATGTGCCGTCTGCAATTTTTTTGATCGTGCCACGTAAGATTTTCCCGGACCGCGTCTTGGGAAGTCGTGGTACCAAGGCGGCTTGTTTAAATGCGGCCACAGGACCGATTGTCTTTCGTACTCGATCGACGAGTTCTGCCACAATGTCTTCCGGGGGCCGTGTGACGCCAGCCTTCGTCACCGCAAATCCGAGAGGAACTTCACCCTTCAATGCGTCGGCAACACCGACAACAGCACATTCGGCCACGTCAGGGTGAGCAGCGAGTACCTCTTCGATGCCACCAGTCGAAAGTCGATGGCCGGCGACGTTAATAATGTCGTCGATGCGACTCATGATAAACAGGTAGCCGTCTTCGTCTTGATAGCCGGCGTCACCACTCAGGTAATAACCTGGGTATCGTGACAGATAGCTTTGTTGGTACCCGCTGTCGTTGTGCCACAGCGTTGGTAAGCACCCTGGTGGCATGGGTAGTTTTAGAACCAATGCGCCGATTTCACCTGCCGGCATTTCATCACCGTTGTCGCCTAATATTCTTACGTCAAAGCCAGGGACAACTTTTGTCGGAGAACCCGGCTTAATTGGGAGCATGCCGAGGCCGACGCAATTACTCGCGATCGGCCAACCTGTTTCCGTTTGCCACCAATGGTCAATTACTGGGACTTGTAGATGCTGCTGTGCCCATGTAAGTGTGTCGGGGTCTGAGCGTTCGCCGGCGAGGAAGAGGGTACGGAATCTCGAAAGGTCATATTGCTTGATGTAGTGACCATCCGGGTCTTCTTTTTTTATGGCGCGGAATGCTGTTGGGGCCGTGAAGAGTGTAGTGACGCCGTGTTGTTCGATGACACGAAAAAATGCTCCTGGATCCGGTGTGCCAACGGGTTTGCCTTCATAGAGGACGGTTGTGGCGCCGCAAAGTAGTGGACCATAAACGATGTAAGAATGCCCGACTACCCACCCGATGTCAGAAGCCGCCCAGTAGACCTCACCAGCACCTACGCCATAGATGTGTTCCATGCTCCAGTTCAGGGCGACCGCATGACCACCGTTATCACGAATGACGCCTTTTGGTATTCCGGTCGTACCAGAGGTGTAGAGGATGTACAGCGGGTCGGTTGCAGATACTGGGACGCAGTCAATCGGGTCACTGTTCTTGCAGGTATCGTTCCAGTCGAGGTCACGACCGGGCACAAGAGATGCGCGTTCTTGGGGGCGTTGCAATACTAAAACGTGCTTGGGTTTGTGTGTTGCGAGTTCGATCGCTTCATCAAGTAAAGGTTTATAGGGGATGACACGGTCGACTTCGATGCCACATGATGCTGAAAGAATTAGGGTTGGTTTCGCATCATCAATGCGAGTTGCGAGTTCTTTTGCAGCGAATCCACCAAAGACGACTGAATGTACAGCACCGATCCGAGCGCAGGCGAGCATGCCGATCACCGCTTCTGGGACCATCGGCATATAAAGGATGACTCGGTCACCGGTATTGACACCTTGTACCTTTAGTGCGCCAGCGACGCGGGCGACCTCGTCTCTGAGTTCTCTATACGTAAAGTGCCGAAGCGTATTGGTGACGGGACTGTCGTATATCAGGGCAAGTTGTTTTCCGCGACCTCGGTCGATGTGGCGGTCAAGACAGTTGTAGCACGTGTTGAGAACGCCTCCAACGAACCAGCGATGGAATGGTGGATTGGAATCATCACGTACTTGCTTCCAACTCCGATCCCAGTACAGTCGGCTTGCGGCTGCTCCCCAGAATTCTTCGGGGTTGTTCTGGGCGAGACGATAAACTTCATCGTAGATACTAGTCATCTCGTCACATCCTATCTTAGGTTGTTAGTAAGTTAGGCAACCCTTATGTTGTTTCTTGGTAGAATTTCACCTGGATCGAGGCATCAAGTATTCAGAATCTACATAGATAGTTATTATGTCAATAGCGTATAGGCACTGAGCTTTTTTCTGGGGGTTACATTGCGGAAGTCGGCCGAAGAGCGTGTATTGAGATGACTATTCGTCCTAACAGTCGGAAGGGCAGTGACATGTCGTTAAAGAAAGCAAGCCTCGCTTTTGGGTGCATTTTGTCGATATTGTGCGCAACAACGTTGTGGGCGCACATGCGTGTTCAAAAGACTATGCCAGAGGATGGTGCCACATTGACTGCGTCGCCGCGTCACATCCAAGTTTGGTACACACAGTTACCAGACGGTGCCATTAGTCAACTGCTCTTAGAGGGTGTGGGTGGAACAATTACGCTTGGCGATACGACTGTTGAAGAAGACAAATCACTGATGGCCTCGGTGTCATCAGTTTTGTCGGCTGGAACCTATACGGTGAAGTGGCGGACGGCTGGGGATGATGGGCATACACAACGCGGGGATTTTACTTTCACCTTGCGTTCGGCCGACTAGTAGGTTCCGTACCGCGGCCGGTAATAGCCGTCAGTGCGACGCGTGGATATTGGCTCCGGTTTATGGATGCTGAAGTTCGTTCCCTCGTTTATCTCGCACTCGGGAAATGGTGTACATATCTTGGTTTGGCCGGTCTCACTGGGGCTGTTTGTCTTCGGCAGTTGCTCAGTTCAGTGGGTATCGAGCCGCGAGTCTATCCGACTGTTGAACGGCGTCTGGTGTCGCTTGCATCCTATGCGAATGCGCTTGTCATTGTGGCGGTGGTGGCTCGACTCTATGCGCAGACCTTCTCGGTCTTTGGTCTTGACGAACCCGTGACATTAGAGTTGCTACGGGTCGTCGGTTTTGAAAGCCGATGGGGGAGTCAGTGGCTACTCCATGCCGCCGTCGCGATCTTGGTAGGCATGGCCACGGTGATGGTTCGATCGCGGGTCCGCTTAGGCTGGAATGCTCTTGCCGTGTTGACCGTCGTCCTCTGGTTGACTCTTCCGCTTACTGGCCATGCCATGTCGTTTAGCGCCCCGGCATTTTTATGGGCAATTCAGGTGAGTCATGGGCTTGCCGCCGGGGCTTGGATAGGAACCTTGTTTGCATTATTACTTGTGGGTTCATTTCTATGTGAGTCGGACCCTCTGAGTGGCTCGGTTTGCGTCGCTGGACTTGTGCGTCGATTTTCGCCACGAGCCGTCATTGCGGTGATGGTTTTGCTTGCTACGGGAACAATTACGAGTTGGTTCTATTTCGATTCATTTGAGCAGTTGTGGAGCGATTCCTATGGGAAAACGCTATTGCTGAAGCTTTTTTTTGTGATTTCGACTGGTGCCGTGGGGTTCTATAACTGGCGTTTTCTGGCGCCTCGACTCGGTGACGCTGCCGGAAGTCGTAGGTTGTTCAGTTCGATTCGTGCTGAACTAGTGTGTGGTTTGTTATTGCTAGCGGCGACCGCCGTGCTCGTTCACCTGGCGGTACCGGCTGAAATGAGGTAAAACTGCACCTATGACCATGCCATTTTCTCGTCGACATTTCCTTCAAGCTGCTGGAGCAGGGGCAGCGGTCTGGGTTCCATCTCCGGTGAAGGGGTATACCGCAACAGAACTGACACGACGTGTTGAGGAATCAGGAGCAGCGATTAGTGAATTGGGTGTTTCGATGTGGGATCTCGACACCCCGGCTCTTATCGTTGATCTTGACCTGCTCGAAGCCAATATTTCAATGATGCAGCGTACGGTTGGTCGAAATGGTATTGCGACTCGACCGCATGCGAAAACGCACAAGACTCCGGAGATTGCGCGCATACAACTCGAGACAGGATCAGTGGGTATTTGCGTCGCCAAAATCAGCGAAGCACACGCTCTTTTCAGTCATGGGATCGAGCCATTGTTGATGACCACTAGCAACGTCACCCCGGCCAAAATTAATCGAGCCATGCATCTCAGGAAATGGTGTGATCAATTCATTCAAGCAACTGATACACCAGAAAATGCCAGGTTACTTGCCGAGGCAGCGGAATCTCTCGGTGTTGTAGCGGATGTTGTTGTGGATGTAGACCCTGGAGGGCATAGAACCGGGATTACTGCGGGACAACCAGCACTCGAATTGGCGCAGCTCGTCGATCGACTTCCAAGTCTACGGCTTCGGGGCATGCTGTGCTACGACGGTGGATCTCAGCATGTAACAGGTTTTAAAAAGCGAGAAACACAAACGCTGGAAAGATTACTACCGGCTGCTGAAACATTTGAGCAGTTTCAGCGGGCGGGACTGAACACCGAAATTTTTAGTGGCGGTGGAACGGGTACCTACAATATTGACCATCAGACTCCAGGGCTTACGGACGTGCAAGTCGGCAGCTATGTGTTTATGGATGCCCAATACATGGGTATTGGTGGCGCGAATAATGCCGAGGTCTATAGTGACTTTAAGCCTTCACTGACGATCTTGACCACGGTGTTGAATGCGCAATACACCGGGAGAGCGACAACGGATGCGGGGGCCAAGGCGTGTACCATCAATCGTCCATGGGCAATTGTAAAAGGTGAAACAGGTATGAGCTATACGTCTGGGTCCGATGAATTTGGGAGTATTCGATATGAGGATCCGAGTCGAACGTATCAAGTGGGTGACAAACTTGAACTCATCGTCTCGCATTGCGATCCGGTCGTGAACCTTTATGACCAGATGTACGCCGTTCGTAATGGGATCGTTGAGTCGGTTTGGGAGATTAGTGCACGCGGGCAGTCCACGTAATTAGGTCGAAAGGATTATGTGGCCGCGGCTGGCACTAGATGTTTTGGTTAGTTGTGACGCCCATTGATTCGAGCGCCAGTATTCCTTCCCTTCGGTCGGCTATAATGTTCAAGCCTTATGTGGACGAAACTTCAGAATAACCCTCGCAAGCGTGATCCTCGGAAGATTGCTGTCATCGACCCGGAACGTTGTTTTGGTGCGTTTGCGTGTTCCATATGTCAAGCTGCGTGTCCGGTTGAAGAGTGCATAGTTGAAGAGCCCGATATCTACGGGCGTATGGTCTGTGCTGTTCGAATTGATAAGTGCATTGGTTGCGGACTGTGCGTAACCGTTGGCAATGAAACCGCCCCGGGGAAGCGTGATTTTGGGTGCCCGCCCGATTACGATGCGATTGACATGTCCGTGTTTGATGATGTGGTGCAGGCAGTCACCCACGAGGCGATAGATGCCGGTGAGGTGTCCGCCGAGGCTCCTGAAGCTGAGCAAACTGAAGCGGCTACTTAGTTCTGGCCGCTGTCCGATCTTGGGCAGCCAGAGTTGGTCACCAACCGCAGCAATCAGTTTTGTACCGGCACTCTGGACAACGCCAGACAGCGTGCATCCGAAACATCTCAGCACCGCACCGTTCACAGATTACAGCGTCATCCTTGGCCGAGCTATTTCTATTGGTCGAGGGAGTTTGTTTGGGTTGCGGTGTCTGTTCTTGTTCAGGCATAGTCGAATTATAGACCTCAGGTATGATGCATCGGCTGGGCTTCGTATAAGAGGATGCCAATCATGAAACCGTTGGTGTACACGACCAAGTGCTTTCACGCGATCGGAATAATCACAGCACTTGTTTTCTGCAGTCCAGTTGGCCTGGCTGCTGACAGTATTTTTACGCCATTTATCGGTTCGTCCTATGGTGAAAAAGACACGGAGAAGGTGACGACACTCGGAGCGTCTCTTGCTGCGATGGCTGGTGGGGTATTTGGCTTTGAGATTGATTTCGCTCGAACTGCGAAAGCGCCCAGCAACGCGGTCTTCGTAGAAAATAGTCGCTCTACGACAGCCATGGGTAATTTGATTATTGGGGTACCTATTAAAGGTGTTCGACCTTATGTTGTTGGTGGCATGGGATGGATGAAGACTGAGGTTTCGACGGGATCTCTTTCGAAGAAGAGTGACGGTTTAGCTCTTGCTGTTGGTGGCGGTGTGATGGGGTTTTTTAGTGACCATGTCGGTGCCCGGTTTGACCTCCGCTATACGCGGGCAGTGAGTATTGGCGAGAGTATCCGTGATGTTGTTTTTGAAGCACCAGCGTTTTGGCGCGCGTCTTGGGGCTTAGCCCTTCGCTTTTAAGAGGATGCGTATTTACAGTGGTAACACCCAGGCTCAGTCATCACGGTGTATTATCTTTCCAACGGCACGGAGGCATACGTGGACGAACGGTCTCAAGTTTTACTCTCAACGCTTTTGGGTACGGTCATTGGTGCGGTAGTCGGAGGACTGTATCTGACGGAACGTGGGCGTCGTGTACGTGACCAGATTGAACCGACTCTAGATAATTTCGTTAGTGAGATTGAGCGGGTTCGTGGGACAGTTGACAAGGCCCGTGAGGCAGCTCGAGAAGGTCGAGAGGCATTCGAAGACGCTATGCGAGTAGCTACACCGAGTGAGCCGGTTGAAGGGTCTGGTTCAAACGACACAAGTTGGGCGACGAGTGGTGTAAGAGAAGTGTCGTCATCGTCATAGTTTTCGGTCTGGTCGCCTGAGTTATTGCGCTTCCCAGAAGACCGATATTCCTTGGTTTGTATTCAAACAAATTACTTATTTGATTTAGACCCGTCTTTATAGATACCGAGGTGTATTCTTAAATGGTGCATATTGCGTACCAGGGAGAGCCGGGCGCCTATAGTGAAGCCGCTGCGCTCAGTTTTGACTCTAAAGCTGAGCCCAGTCCACGTTTAAGCTTTGACGCTGTGTTCGATGCAGTGGATGCGGGCGAAGTCACGCACGGTATCCTTCCGATTGAGAACACTATCGCGGGGAGTATTCACCGCAATTATGACTTGTTGGTCGAGCACGAGCTTCCGATCGTGGCCGAAGTAAAACACTCAGTTGTGCATAACCTGATCGCGTTTGAGGGTACGGAAATCGATCAGATACGCCGTGTCTATTCCCATCCGAAAGGCCTGGAACAATGTGAGCGTTTTCTGCAGACACTGAATGATATTGAAATCGTTGCGACCTACGATACTGCGGGCAGCGCCAAGATGATTAAAGAGCAAGGGCTGACTGATACTGCTGCCATCGCATCAGTGCGGGCCGCGGAGATCTTCGGGCTACGAGTAATCAGACAGGCTGTCCAAGATGTTGCGGATAATTTCACCCGATTTCTAATCATCAGCCGTGATTCGGTGCCGCTTGGCGCGCCGGACAAAACGACGGTTGTTTTCACTGTGCCAAATGATCCGGGCGCACTTTTTAAAGCTTTGAGTGTGTTTGCGCTCCGAGACATTGACCTGACGAAACTGGAGTCACGCCCGATTCCAGACCGTCCGTTTGAGTACATGTTCTATGCCGACCTGTCTGCTAATCGTGACGATATCCGTTGTGAACGAGCACTGATGCATTTGGCCGAATTTGCACCGTCATTACGGACGCTTGGTTCATACCCTTCATGGAAGGGTACAGAGGGGCAACCTAGCAGATAGGACGAGGCGCCCGGTTACTGCTCTGAAGATGGGGTTAGAGCTCGAATAATTGCGCCACTGAAAGCTTCCACATCATCGATTTTTCGAGATGTGATGATGTTATGGTCTTCGATGACTTGCCTGTCCATATAAAGGCCACCGGCGTTCTTGATATCAATAGCGATTGACGGCCAGCAGGTGATCTTACGGTCACGAACAGCGTTGGCAGAAATTAGCATTTGCGGCCCGTGACAAATTGCTGCAACTGGTTTGTTAGCCTCGACGGCGTCACGGACCAGATCAACCATCGCATGGCGCATACGCATTTTCCCGGGGGCGAATCCGCCTGGAATCACGACGGCGTCGATTTCGGCGAGCTTGATTTTTCCAGCACTCTGGTCGGTGGAGACGACCCGACCGTTCAGGCCGGTGTAATCGCTTGGTGCAGTTGGCCCAACGAACACGACCGTAGCGCCCGCTTTGCGAAGTCGATCACTAGGTTCGATAACTTCTTCATCATCAAACAGTTCTTCGATGAGAATAGCTATGCACTTATCTTTAATGGGTTTCATGATGAGTTCGTGTGCGGCATTGTATATCCTCGTTAATACTCATGCCGAGTCGACCCATAAATGAACCAAGTCCGTGTAATATTTACCGTTCTTCATCGGACTCACTGTAGCTGGTGAATCACAACGAAGAGTAATGGAACACTTTTAGTTTATTTGGCGAGATGGCGTGCATGGGTGGTTACTGCGGGATGTGCGATCTCATTATTCTCGGCAGGAACCAGTGGTCACCCCAGATAGTTTCGAAGCGCAGCTAGAGATTTATAGTATGCGTAATTAGAAGGAACTTTTGTCGAACTGTAAAAATAATTATGAGAGACATATGACATTTACCGTTGAAGTATTACTTAAGGGCACGGAAGAGATTGTCGAGAAGACGATCAGTTTCGAAGGGCCAGAGGCTGTCGCGTGGACTGATGACGACGCCCGGCATGTTCTTGAGCTGACGTTAGGTACGTTTAATGAAGTCCAGAATCCTGACACTCAAGAACGGTCTGTATCCCTGCGCGGTTTTAGTTGGATCGTGACGCCAGTTAGTGAGGGTGTTGTGATCGCAATTGAGATCCCGAGCGGTGCCGTTGCTGCTGGGCCATTTGACGCCGACGTTGACATGTTGACGGCGACTATTACACGGGCGCTCGCCAATATGCCGAGTAGTGAAAATGTGCACTAATTGATTGATATTTGATTTAATTATTTTGAACGAATGGGGGCCCGATTAAGAGATCAGGGTCTGCGTTTTGTTTTGGGATTAGTTTTTGCGTTCTGCCGTGTTGATTATCTCCACCGTACAGATTTCCTTCAGAATCGACTGAGAATGCATGTATCTCGAGGTATCCTAAGGATCCTTCGTTCGATACATTCCATGTGTACAGACGGTTCCCATCAAAATCGAGTTTAACCATTTTTAGCGGCCGCAAGTCTGATACCCAGACGTGTTCATCGTTAACAATAAGGTCTAATGGAAGACCAAACCCGGACCACACGGCCACATGCTCAATCTCGGGATGGTACTCTCCGGAAGCTTCATTTGTGAGCCTGAATACTTGGACCCTCCCGTTCGCACGGTCCAAGGCAAAGATAAGACCATCTGGGCCAATGGCTAAGGCATGGATGCCATTAAACTGGCGAGGTCCATCACCAAATTCACCAAATTCAGATAAGTAATTGCCTTGATCGTCCATGATGATAATTCTGTGATTGTCGAGTCCATCTGCGACGAGTACGCGCCCGTCAGGTAGAAACGCAACGTCTTGTGGTCTCCCAAAATGAGTCTCATCGCTACCACTGACATTCTTTTCGCCTAAGGTCAGTAGTAGTTCGCGACCATCGTTTGACAACACAAAAATCTGATGCCGTGATTCGTTGATTACCCACACCCGGCGCTCAGGGTCGTAGGGACTGATACGGACGCGGTGAGGGCCTGGACCATTAGAATCTTCGCAGAGCTGATCCCATTGGTCCCAGACTTCAAGTACGTTGCCGTTGCCATCAACAATCATCAGGCAGTTTTGCCATGTGCGAAGCTCGGTATCACGGAGTGCGTTAATTCCGATGGAACCAACATATCCAGCGAACTCTGAAGGCAGTGGGCTAGGTAATTTCGTTTCGCCACGCTGAGAGATAAATATTCGATTCGGTGACTCGGCGAACACACCAGAATTTCCGCCGAAAGCGAAGCCTTCAGCGGCAAAAGGTTTATGCCATCCCTCGATGACATCATACGGACTTGGACCGATTGGACCTAGTTCCTGCGGCGATGTCGTTGCGGCAGCTAGGAAAATTGTTCCAAAAGTAAAGAGAGAGGTGAATTTCCTCACGGCCAAGTCCTTCCTTGATGAGCCAGTGCGACAGTAATGTTGTTACAGGTACGGTCTAGAGTATGGAACTGTTTGGCATTCCTGACTACTTTAAAGTTTAGGAAAGTGAGCAAGCAGTGTATACAATAGCTTCTACTGCCAAGGAGGCGTTCAATGAGCGACCAGCGAGTCCGTTTATTCATTATTTCTGTTCTAGCGTTTATGATTTCCGGCTTGTCAGTAGCGTCGGTCTCGGCTCAGTCGGCGGCGACCGACGTCGGGCGAGGGCAAGGTTCGGTTTCTCACACAGCGTGGGGAGATCCAGACATACAGGGAATTTGGACGTCATCTGGTGCGACGCCATTTGAACGACCGACTGATTTCCAGGGGCGAGAGACGCTGAGTAATGAGGAAGTAGCGCAATTTCGAACTGAAGCCGATGAACGGTCTCAGGAACTTCTTAATGCGCCGGCACGGAGAGCGCAGGCGGGCACAAATGTTGGCGCTTACAACGATTTCTGGATGGACCGTGGCGCACGGTCGAATAGGACGTCGATGGTGATTGACCCGCCTAACGGTCGACTTCCGTCACTGACTCCAGAAGGACAGAAAGCTAGAAATAGATGGCTCAAAGCGCCCGGTGGGCGCGAGCTTGACGATACGTGGGAGGACAGACACATCTGGGAGCGATGTGTCACGCGTGGCGGTATGCCGAATGCCATGTTTCCTCGTTCCTACAATAACAACATGCATGTGTTTCAATCGCCGGGTTACGTTGTGATGTTGCTTGAGCAAGTTCATGAGGTTCGGGTTGTTCCGTTGGATGATCGACCACACCTACCTGAAAACATTACACAATGGAACGGTGATGCACGGGGATATTGGGATGGAGACACATTAGTTGTTACCACCACGAACCTCGATCACAGGGTCAGCGGTCTTCAGCCATGGTCGTTGTTCCACTCGCATGAAGGTTCTGGTGATGGTTTGACGCTCGTGGAGCGGTTTACGCGCACGTCCTCTGGCGAGCTTGAGTATGAGGTTGAGGTGACTGACCCACAGATGTATACACGACCGTGGACAGTGTCGTTCCCGTTTTCGTTGTCGTCTGATCTGATGTTCGAGTATGCGTGTCACGAAGGAAACGAAGGAATGGTAGGGATTCTGGCCGGTGGCCGTGCTGAAGATGCGGAGGCAGCGGCGGCACGTTGACCCTGCGAGAACATTGATCAGATTTGAAATCGTTGATTTATCCGGAGGTGTTGGATAAGTTTTCCGCTTTGTAAAGTAGGGGTTCGACGGGAAGGCCGGTCATCAGATCGGCCTTTTTTCTATTCGGTTGGAATTACAGGGGGAATCTTCAAAGCACCGGACAAGCTTAGTCTAGATAAGGTTTGACAAGTTGTGTTCAGAGCCCGTAGCCGGATGCTGAAAGGTGAAGGCCGTCGCTCACGAAAAAGTCAGGATTCTGTCGGCCGTCAAGTAATTCGGCTTATTAGTCTTGGTTGCGCAGATTAACGAAACTGTTGGAGTACACCGGGCTCTATGGTGCACGAAATTGATCGTGCATCGCCGGTTATCTCGAGCGTGACCGCAGCCGTTGGAGCCCATGCTGGGTAGTCAAAGGTAAAACGACCATCTCGTACGTTGCGGTCGACTGGATTCACGGAAGTTCCATTACGTGTCAGGGTCAGGTCTGTAAGTGCGTTACCAGAGCCTTGAATTGGTGCTACGCCGATCGTCACCCGAGTACTCTGTGCCGCATAGAAGTCGGGCTGTGGTGCCGGTCGCCCGCTTCGAATGACTCGCCATACCTCGTACGCGACCTGTTTGTATGCCGTGTACGCAGACAGTTCGAAGTCATCATTTTTACAGAGTCCGGTATCCCAAAAGACACACGGGGGGTCCTCGCCCCCTTGTTTGCCACAGTCGATGGCGTGATAGTAGCTTTCAGATGAGATGGGCAAGATTCCCTGGTGCCACGGTGGAGTCGCGTCAGGCCTTGCCGTGGCTGTGATTTGCGCCGAGGGGTTTGCTGGTGACACAGCCACGAGGAGCAGTCCCCAGCAGAAACCGCTAATTAACGAACGGTGAAGTCGTAATGTGTACGTTGACAGTGTCCGACGCATAGCGCATGTTACAACTGGCGGATGACGCTGCCCAAATAAACTGCCATTTGTGGTTAATCCCGAAAATTTACGAACTGCAGCGGTAAGCTAGCGTCCTGTTCCTTGATTAGCTCCATGACTTTCTGTAGGACATCTTTCTTATTGCCAGACACACGGAGTTGATCTCCCTGAATGGCAACCTGTACTTTCATTTTTGCCTGCTTGACGAGTTTGACAAGTTGCCTTGCTAAGTCGGTGTCGATGCCTTGTCGGACCCGCACAATTTGCCACGCATCACTGACATTCTGTTGGGTCGCCTCACGTTCGAGGCAACCGACGTTGATTTTCCGACTGGCGAGGCGGGCGGTCAGGATGTCATACATCTGGTTGACTTGAAATTCGTTCGGTGCACGCACAGTCACGGCACCGTCGTCAAGTTCGAATTTTGCATTGGTACCTTTGAAATCAAATCTATTGTCGAGTTCACGAGTTGCTTGATTTACCGCGTTTGAGACTTCATTCAGATCTACTTGCGAGACAACGTCAAAAGATGGCACGAGTTGGGCCTTTCTGGCTAATTAAATAATGTCAATCGGCTTACAACAGGATAATCTGAGTTGCTCTCCGTTCTACAGTTAGGCTGAGGTTTTCTTTGCTCCCGATTTCTGAGATTTTCTGATGATTTAACCAAATCTAGAGAAGGGAGTGGCACCTTGGTGCGTTTGGCGTCAGAATTACTAACAATTGGTTGCGGGAAACGGCCAGGTTATGAACCTCGTTATATTTTAAAGAGGGGTCGGCGCACTCAAGCAGTGTCTATTAATTTTGTCAGTACAGTGAGAGGGGCTGCAGCGTTCTGCGGCAATGTCTAAGAGCTGTAGCCGATAAAATATGGTGTATATGAGGAGAAAATCATGTGCGACGAACATACCCAACACGATGCAGAGGCATTTCTTCGAGGTTCGGGGATAACAAGGCGCCAGTTTGGTCAGTTGTCAGCGGTAGCTGGTATGGCGGCAATGTTTCCACCAGTTGCGAATGCACAAGATGTTACTGAGTCCGATGTTGAAGTAACGACTCCGGACGGGGTAGCGGATTGCTACTTTGTGCATCCGTCTAGTGGCCAACATCCTGCTGTGATTGTCTGGCCAGATATTCTCAGTTTGCGACCGGCTTTTAGAACGATGGGTAAGCGGTTGGCGCAGTCTGGTTATTCCGTCTTGGTTGTCAACCCTTTTTATCGAGAAGCGCGGTCCCCAGTTATTCCTGATGGCGCACATTTTGGTCAACCAGAAATCAGAGAACTCGTGATACCCATGATGCGAAATTTGACACCTGAAACGCACTTTACTGATGCCCGGGCGTTTGTGGGATTTCTTGACCAACAAGGCCCGGTCGATACCGGTCGGAAAATTGGGACCACTGGTTACTGTATGGGCGGTCCGATCGTGATGCGAACGGTTGCGGCTGTGCCTGATCGACTCGGTGCGGGAGCGACCTTCCATGGTGGCGGACTTGCAACGGAGGCTAACGATAGTCCGCATCTCCTAATTCCAAACACGTCAGCGCACATGCTTCATTGTGTAGCCGCGAATGACGATGAGAGTGATCCTGACGCGAAAGTCACACTAAGAGATGCGTATGCTGACGCGGGTATACCGGCTGAAATTGAGGTATATGAAGGGGCCATGCATGGTTGGTGCTCTCTTGATTCGCAGGTCTACCATGAAGTGCAGGCTGAGCGTGCATGGAGCCGTCTTCTGGTGTTATTGGAAACGGCGTTAGTGTAGTTGGTGCCTCGGTGAGGAGTTTTCGTCTTCCGAACGGTATATTCAGTAAGCCGATCGACTAAGAATTTGTATTGGTTGAATGAGTCACGTTCGATTTTCCGGCGACCCAACTTTCACAATGCTTATTGGTACATTTTTTGCCTGAGTGCGAAACTACGTTGTCGTTGATCGTTACGTCGTATCGGAACAGATACTGCAGGGTCATTTCAATGACGCTGTTTGTATACGTAATGGTCGTTCCATTCTCGGCCATTGCCCAACCGGCGGATTCCATCGGTTTAGCGCCATTTGTAAATGTGAGTCAGCAGTCTTCTGATGATTGGATCGGTCCTGGCATCCTTGAAACAGTATCTAACGCACTCCAACAACGCGGTCTGACGGTGACACTGATTGAGTCTTCCGAAACAACGGACGAATCTGCGTTTATCGCTGGTCGTGCGGTGAATGCGGAATGGTTGGTGCGGGGGACATATCAAAGAGTGGGTGATGCACTTCGGATTACGGTTCGAATTCTTCATGTCGAATCTGGTGCCATTCAGCAAAGTCGTACGATTGATGGGGCTATCGAAGACCTGTTTCAACTGCAGGATCAGGTCGCGGTGCTTGTTGGAGAGGTGGTTGCTCAAATCGACTCAAGTCAGGTCGCGGAACTCGACGAAAATGAAAGACAACCTGAAAGGATGGACACTTCTCCCCAAGCCAGGTTTTCTGGAAGGGGCGGATTCGCTACGAACCCGAATCGAGATGTCCCTCGTGCAGTGATTCGTCGCACTGCGGAACCCCCAGAGATTGACGGTCAACTCGATGACGCTGTGTGGGAGACTGCGACACACATCACGGAGTTTGTGCAGATTGCACCGATAGCTGGTGCTCCGGGCACTGAAGAGACCGAGGTCTGGATGGCGTATGACAGTAACAATTTGTATTTTGCGTTTTACGCGCACTACAGCGATACGGGAATAATGCGGGTGAACTGGGCTGACCGTGATGAGACACGCGGTGATGACCAAATGTCCGTGCTATTCGATCCATTTCTTGATCAACAGCGAGCCTATCAGTTTGAGGTAAACGGATACGGGATACAGAGCGACTCCCTTGTCAATGCTGAAGGCACGAGAGGCCGCAGTTCTCAAAGCAGTAGTGCTTCCGTCACAAGTTCGCTGGGTAGCAATTATTGGCAGCGGAGTAGTGGTGGTGGTGGAAATTCAGGAAGTTTCGGTGTTCGCGGTGATGATTCATGGAACGCACTCTTTGAGACAAGTGGCCGCATCGTTGAGGATGGTTGGGTGGCAGAGATGGCCATCCCGTTCAAGAGTTTGCGATACCCTGCGCGTCCGCTAGAAGAACCACATCTGTGGGGCTTTCAAATCACGCGTCGTATTCGTGGCCGTTCAGAGGCGCAGTCGTGGTCTCCAGTGTCACGTGATATTGCTGGACAATTGACCCAATTTGGAATTCTTGAGGGACTTGAAGGTCTATCGCAGAGTCGGAACCTTGAGATTCTTCCGGAGGTGACCGGGATCAGTTTCGGGTCGCTTGATCGGAAGACTGGTATTTACAACCAGGTTGATCCAGACGGTGATGTCGGAATGGGTTTTAAGTACGGTATTACGCCAAACCTGACCGCAGACTTTACATATAACCCTGATTTTTCTCAGATCGAGGCTGACCGGCCTCAGATAGAGACGAACCAGCGGTTTGCGTTGTTCTATCCGGAGCAGCGTCCATTTTTTCTTGAGGGACAGGAGATTTTTCAAACTTCGACTCCGATGGCATTACTGAACACCCGGACGATTGTCGATCCTCGCTTCGGTGGAAAGTTGACCGGCAAAGTTGGTGACACGACATTGGGGGTATTTGTCGCCGATGATGAAGCGGCGGGATATTTGGATGATCCCAATGACTCACGGTTGGGTTTGACAGCGCAGACGGTGGTTGGGCGTGCTCGCTATGATTTTTATTCTGAGTCGTACCTTGGGGCGATTATGACCGCGCGGGAATTCGGCCAGGATTACAACCGTGTAGGTGGTATCGATGGGCGATTCCGTCTTGGACAAACACATCGCTTAAGCTTCATGGCCGTGGGTTCGTCGACGAGCAACGAGACAGAGGGGGCACTTGGTGGGTCAGCAGTTGAAGTTGATTTTACGAGACAGGGTCGCAACTTCGGGTATAGCGCCTCCTATGGAAGTATCGACCCGGACTTTCGTGCGGAGAATGGTTTCATTCCGCGCGTGGATCTACAGCAAGCGAATGCGACGATGTCTTACCGGTGGTGGCCGGAGTCAATGCTGACGACGTGGGGGCCTTCGGTTACTTATTTTCGGCTTTATGATCATGCTGGCGAACTTCAAGACGAACAGGTGCAGGCGCAGACAAGCCTCCAATTTCGTAACAATATCAACTTGACCGCGACGGTAAACCGGGATCTTGAGCGATTCAGAGAAATCGATTTCCAGAAAACGACCTATGGAGTATTCGGTTGTTTTTACTGCGGGCGAACATTGTCGTTTTACGGTGGGTTTAACGGTGGCGACGGCATTTTATTTAGTGACACACCATACGTTGGACGCAATACGGTCGGAAGTCTCAATATTAGTGTCAGGCCGCACTCGCGCATGCGAGTCGAACTTAATAATATTTTCAGCCAATTCGTGAACCGAATTGAAAACACCGAAGTATTCGATGTGAAGATTTTCAGAACAAGGACAACATTTCAATTAAGTCGTCGGTTTTTGCTGCGCCATATTGCGGAACACAACACCCAGGCCGTGAGCGTCGGCAATAATCTATTGCTGACTTACCGGATTAATGCTGGCACGGTTGTATTTCTTGGGTATGACGATCGCTATCAGCGTGGCACGAGAATTGATAACACACTGTTTCCCTTTACCCATCTTCAGCGAACGAATCGGGCCGTATTTACGAAGGTGTCCTACCTGTTTCGTTTGTGAATTTGGTATGTGACTGAATGATTAGTATCACACGTCTATTCTCTACTAATTGTGGTGACCTAATCTTCATAATGCTTGGTGGTACATTTTTTGCCTGAGTGCGAAACTACGTTGTCGTTGATCGTTACGTCGTATCGGAACAGATACTGCAGGGTCATTTCAATGACGCTGTTTGTATACGTAATGGTCGTTCCATTCTCGGCCATTGCCCAACCGGCGGATTCCATCGGTTTAGCGCCATTTGTAAATGTGAGTCAGCAGTCTTCTGATGATTGGATCGGTCCTGGCATCCTTGAAACAGTATCTAACGCACTCCAACAACGCGGTCTGACGGTGACACTGATTGAGTCTTCCGAAACAACGGACGAATCTGCGTTTATCGCTGGTCGTGCGGTGAATGCGGAATGGTTGGTGCGGGGGACATATCAAAGAGTGGGTGATGCACTTCGGATTACGGTTCGAATTCTTCATGTCGAATCTGGTGCCATTCAGCAAAGTCGTACGATTGATGGGGCTATCGAAGACCTGTTTCAACTGCAGGATCAGGTCGCGGTGCTTGTTGGAGAGGTGGTTGCTCAAATCGACTCAAGTCAGGTCGCGGAACTCGACGAAAATGAAAGACAACCTGAAAGGATGGACACTTCTCCCCAAGCCAGGTTTTCTGGAAGGGGCGGATTCGCTACGAACCCGAATCGAGATGTCCCTCGTGCAGTGATTCGTCGCACTGCGGAACCCCCAGAGATTGACGGTCAACTCGATGACGCTGTGTGGGAGACTGCGACACACATCACGGAGTTTGTGCAGATTGCACCGATAGCTGGTGCTCCGGGCACTGAAGAGACCGAGGTCTGGATGGCGTATGACAGTAACAATTTGTATTTTGCGTTTTACGCGCACTACAGCGATACGGGAATAATGCGGGTGAACTGGGCTGACCGTGATGAGACACGCGGTGATGACCAAATGTCCGTGCTATTCGATCCATTTCTTGATCAACAGCGAGCCTATCAGTTTGAGGTAAACGGATACGGGATACAGAGCGACTCCCTTGTCAATGCTGAAGGCACGAGGCGACGGAGTTCACGAAGCAGTAGTTCATCATTTTCAAACTCGTTAGGCAGTAGTTATTGGCAGCGGGGTGGGGGTGGTTCGAGTCTGAGTAGTTCCGGGACATTTGGAGTTCGCGGCGACGATTCATGGAACGCACTTTTTGAATCCGGCGGCCAGTTGGTGTCCGATGGATGGACGGCTGAGATAGCTATTCCATTTAAGAGTTTGCGCTATCCGGCGCGCCAGTTGGACGAGCCTCATCTTTGGGGTTTTCAAATCACGCGTCGTATTCGTGGTCGGTCTGAGGCGCAGTCGTGGTCTCCAGTGTCACGCGATATCGCCGGACAATTGACGCAATTTGGAATTCTTGAAGGACTTGAAGGTCTATCGCAGAGTCGGAACCTTGAGATTCTTCCGGAGGTGACCGGGATCAGTTTCGGGTCGCTTGATCGGAAGACTGGTGTTTACAACCAGGTTGATCCAGACGGTGATGTCGGAATGGGTTTTAAATACGGTATTACACCGAACCTAACGGCTGATTTTGCTTACAACCCAGACTTTTCTCAGATAGAAGCCGATCGACCACAAATTGAAACCAATCAACGCTACGCGCTCTTTTATCCTGAACAACGGCCGTTTTTCCTTGAGGGGCAGGAAATTTTTCAAACTTCGACTCCGATGGCATTGCTTAATACTCGAACTATCGTTGACCCGAGATTTGGTGGCAAATTAACCGGTAAGGTTGGCGACACGACGCTCGGGGTTATTGTGGCTGATGATGAGGCAGCCGGGTATTTTGACGATTCAAGTGACTCGCGTTTCGGTATGACGTCTCAAACGGTGGTTGGGCGTGCTCGCTATGATTTTTATTCTGAGTCGTACCTTGGGGCGATTCTGACCGCGCGGGAATTTGGCCAGGATTACAGTCGAGTCGCTGGTATCGATGGGCGATTCCGTCTTGGACAAACACATCGCTTAAGCTTCATGGCCGTGGGCTCGTCTTCGCATAGTGAGGAAGAGGGCGGTCTTGCTGGTTCAGCAATTGAGGCGGACTTAACCCGACAAGGTCGAAATTTTGGATACAGCGCGTCGTATGGAAGTATTGATCCGGAGTTTCGTGCAGAGAGTGGATTCATCCCGCGAGTGGATCTACAGCAAGCGAATGCGACGATGTCTTACCGTTGGTGGCCGGAGTCTACACTTATGACATGGGGCCCCTCGGTCACCTACTTCCGACTTTATGATCACACCGGTGAGCTTCAGGATGAACAGATCCAAGCTCAGACAAGTTTTCAGTTTCGAAACAATATTTCATTTAACACCACAGTAAATCGAGATTTGGAACGGTATCGGGAGGTCAATTTTCAAAAGATGAATTACGGCTTATTTGGCGTTGTGAGTGGTCGAACGTTGTCTATCTATGGTGGGTTTAATGGTGGCGATGGAATTCTCTTTAGTGAGAATCCATACGTTGGTCGAAATATCGTGGGCAACATCAATGTGAGTATCCGCCCTCACTCACGTATGCGGGTTGAACTTAATAATATTTTTAGTCAATTTGTGAATCGTCTTCAAAATTCAGAAGAGTTTGACGTGAAGATTTTTCGGACAAGGACAACATTTCAATTAAGTCAACGGTTTTTGCTGCGTCACATTGCGGAGCACAATACCCAGGCCGTGAGCGTCGGCAATAATCTATTGCTGACTTACCGTATTAATGCTGGCACGGTTATGTTTGTGGGGTATGACGATCGCTATCAACGTGGTACGAGAATTGATAACACACTGTTTCCCTTTACCCATCTTAAGCGAACGAACCGGGCCGTATTTACGAAAGTGTCCTACCTGTTTCGTCTGTGAGGTTGCTCTTTTTCCGGGCGCTGACGATGGCAGAAGGAATACTGGTTCTAACCGTGGACGTTTATGACGACATCTGACAGCGGCATTGCCTCGGACCTTGCGCCAATCGATCTTGCGAACCCTGACGGTGAAAGAATAATGCTTGGATCTCTTTGGGAGACAGAGCCTGCAGTATTGGTGTTCTTACGCCACTACGGATGAATCTTTTGTCGGCAACACATCGCGCAGTTGCGTGATTATGAGCCAGAAATTCGTGGGGCTGGCGGTAGTGTCGCAGCGGTGGGACTTGGCGATGTGAACTATGCACGTGATTTCCGAGAACAAACCGGAATTACGTTCCCATTGTTGGTGGACGAGAAACGTATGGCGTACAAGGTTGCGGAATTGAAACACGCGTCCCTTCTGCACCTCTTCCGGCGGCGGAATTTCCGTGCCAGAAATGTCGCTCAGGCGGACGGTCACCGCCAGTACAAAATGGGAACAGATCCTTTCCAGTTGGGAGGGGCCTTTGTTATTGCGCCTGGAAACACTGAACTCTTTGCTTATACGAGCGAGACCTTTGGAGATAACGCGCCTGTGAGTGAGATGCTAGACGTGCTTCGGAGATACTCCAGAATTAGTTCATAGTGGCCGCTGTTTTTCTGATTATCAACAGTCACTATGCGCGAGATACTCGTCGCCCACCGAGTACGGTTTCAGAAGGGAACAAGCGTTGGTTGCCGACACGAAGGTTCTCGTAGTTGTCAATAAATTCGAACGTCCCTTCACGAAGTTCAAGGATCGCGACGTCGGCAGGGGCACCCACGTTCAGCGTACCGCGATCACGAAATACGGGGTAGATTCGGGAGGCATTCAGTGTTGCTCGAGCCACTACCTGGTCTATCGTCAGGCCAAAATTTAAAAATTTTGACATGACGTTTGGGAAATCGATGACACTCGCCGCGCTTCGGCTCGTAGTATTACCATCGGTTGAAATCGTGTCTGGCCAGAATCCGGTCTGCATGATGCGGTCGAACGTATCCCAGAGCAAGTGCCCCGTTCTTCCGTTGGCCACGTCGAACCACACTCCTCGCCGTCGGGCGGCAAGAACAGCCGGCAGGATCAGTCCGTCGTCGTCAATGATGGCATTCGGCGGTGGGGCCAGCATGTGAGTGACGATATCACCGGCTTTCAATTGGTCGACAAGGATAGAAAATGGCGACGCGGTTTGACCCATGTGGATCATGAGCGGCAGATCAAAAAAGGTCGCTACTTCCTGGGCTCGCCGGAGGACTTCGACGTCATCGACCGAAACACCTTCGGTTAAACGAGCCTTGACACCAATTACATAGTCACGATTGCGTGCAATGGCGGCTTTTGCTGCATTGACATCAGCCAGAGCAAGGTCATGCGTGTCACCATCCGGCAGAATTCCTTCTCGGCCAATATTGAGCAAAACTCGTGCAGGTTGTGGCGCTGTACGGGCTATCGCGACCATGTCGTCGATCTGGTCCGCCCCTTCCGAACCCGCATCTACCCATCCTGTCACGCCGTCGGAGAGGCAAATCCGAGGGCCTTCGGCATCGCGCGCATAGTGCGAATGTACGTCGAGGAGACCGGGAATGACGAGTTTGCCAGTTGCATCGATGATCTCAGTGGCGTCGTCACCAGTAATATCAGTCTCAACCGCTTCAATCCGACCACCGGTGATGGCGATATCACGGGTCGCGTTCAGGCGCACCGAGGGATCGATGACGCGACCACCTTTAATAATGAGGTCATAGCTGGCAGCGAATGTATGTGTAGGGCGAGTGAGCATCGCAGCTGCAGACGCAGCGGCGTAGACGAACTGGCGACGATTAATCATTATGTCTATCCCTGCCTAGTTAATGACGGGATGGTGGTCCCTTTTCTTGGCCGTGTCAACAACGGATTCGAACAACTAATTAGATACAAATATCGTAAATCGGTTTTGCCGTGAGAAACGTTTTGTAGGTAAATGGAGTATTAATTATGAGATGAAACGTGAGAATCGAATGGCTCGTCTGGTCGCAATCCTCATTTTTTACCTTGTCACGGTTGCTGTCATGTTGGTGCAGACGCAAAGTCAAACTGGGATGGCTGACTTGGGGTCGGTGAGTGTCGCCATCTTTCGTTTTGTGAACGTTAGCGCTGCACCTGAAGACGAATGGATAGGTGCTGGTATTGCTGAAACTGTTGCCGCTGAGTTTGAGAGAATTGAAGGCTTAAGTGTCATTAGGCGTGATGCGGATGAGGAAGCAATATTCGAGCTTTCCTCGGATCGCGGTGACGAAGACTTTTCTCTTGTGGCGAGGCAACGTAGCCAACAACTTGGCTCAGAATGGTTTGTTGTTGGTGGGTACCAGCGATTTACTGATCGACTGCGAATCATTGCCCGCGTAATCAATGCTGACACGGGGCGGACGGGTCGTGTTGTCAAAGTTGATGGCGCAGCGGCAGAAATCTTCCAGCTGCAAGACCAGGTGGTTGCCGAATTACAGAATGGATTTATGCACGCGATACGAGGGCGCTCTGAAATTACGACGGATAGAGCCCCGGAAACACCATCCCGAGTGGTCGATCGACGAACACTTGGTCGGGAACCGAGTACGGTTGACAATAATCGGCCGCCTTCGTCAGTTAATGCAATTAGGGGGAGCGCGCGAGGGAATCCAGAGAAAGGTGATGCGGGCGTTGGTCTTATTCCGGTCGCTCGAAGTCTCGCGGAACGACCTGCTATCAAGATACCGCGGACTGACCAACCACCGAATATTGATGGGACATTGGACGATGTTGTGTGGGACTCGGCGGTGCACCTTACCGAATTTGTGCAACAGCAGCCACTAGAGGGCGCGCCGGCGACTGAAGCGACGGATATATATATTGCGTACGACAGCGATAATATTTATTTAGCAGTTCACGCACATTACTCTGATCCAAATCTCATGCGGGCCAACCGGGTGGACCGAGACCAAGCGTTCAGTGACGATAAGGTGCGTATTTATTTCGATCCATTTCTTGATCAACAACGTGCTTACAGTTTTTCTGTGAATGGGTACGGTGTGCAGGGTGACGCAATTATTGATGCTAGTGGTCGCGGTGGCGGTGGTGGTCGCGGTCGCGGTGGAGGCCATGGCGGTGGGTTTAGTCGTCGCGGTATTCCATATGGAGATAATTCGTGGGATGCACTATTCGATAGTGGAGCGGAGATCGTTGCCGATGGATTTACGGCCGAATTGGCAATTCCCTTCAAGAGTCTCAGATACCCGCAGCGCGAGCGCGGAAATGTGCACCAGTGGGGATTTCAGATTGTTCGAGAAATTCGAGGGAAAGATGAGAATGTTGTGTGGGCGCCGATTTCCCGTGGTGTCTCAGGATTTCTGACTCAGATGGGACTACTGGACGGGATGACCAATCTCTCAACTAGTCGAAACCTTGAGATCATGCCGGTTCTGACGGGAATCCAGTTTGGTTCGATTAATAGTTCAAGTGGCGATTTCGTCGCCAAAGACCCTGAGCCGGAAGGTGGTGTCAATGTGAAGTATGGCATCACATCCAATCTCACGGCAGATTTCACGTATAACCCTGATTTTTCTCAGATCGAATCAGATCGACCACAGATTGAAACAAATCAGCGGTTTTCGCTGTTCTATCCAGAGTTACGGCCGTTCTTTCTGGAAGGTGCTGAAATATTTAATGTGTCTGGGCCAATAAATTATGTGCATACTCGGACCATTGTCGACCCCGATTGGGGCGGAAAAATCACGGGAAAAGTAGGTAACATCACCATTGGATTCTTGGCGGCGAATGATACGGCCGTGGGTGATCTCGATAGTTCTCTCGCTACTGGTTTTGGGGATTCGGCCAACGTTGTCATTGGGCGCGCACGCTACGACCTGTATTCCGAGTCCCATATTGGTGGGATGGTGACCAACCGTGAGTTTCTAGACAGTCATAGTCGGATGATGATGGCTGACGGGAGTTTTCGACTCGGACAGACACAGAACATAGGCTTTGTCGCCGTGCAGACCGATCATCGTGACCTGGATGGCGCGGGATCAGTCGGCGAAATGTTCGATATGAATTATCGACTTAACGGCCGACACTGGAACGTGTTTACAGGAGCGTACCGCCTCTCACCAGATTTCAAAACAGACGTTGGATTTGTGCGACGGGTTGACGAACAGCGGATTGTGTCGACGATTGGCTACCGATTTTGGCCAGAAACGACGGTTACTAACTGGGGGCCAAGTGTGACCTACGTTCGGAATTGGAGTTACGCAGACGTGCTCGAAGACGAGAATTTGTCAGTTAGTTTGAATACGACGTTTCGAAACAATATCAGTGCCAACGTGAGTGTTGGTCAGGACATGGAACGATTTCAAGGGATTAAATTCGATAAGTCGAGTGTTCGATTCTTCGGACGGGTTAGCACGAGTCGCAAGTTTTCAATTGGTGGGTTTTTTCGGTATGGAGATGAGGTGCGATATATCGAGAATCCATTTCTCGGTCGAGGCGGCGGAGGTGGTTTATTTGCGACCGTGCGGCCCGTTTCACGTTTTCAATCCCAGATTAATCTCAATACGAGTCGATTGATCGACCCGCGAAATGATGATGAATTAGTGTTTGATGTCAAAATTGTTCGTGCGCTGAGTACGTATCAATTTACAGACCGACTCGCTCTGAGAACTATTACCGAGTACAACACGCTGCAAGAATCGCTCGGGCTCAATTTACTTGCCAGCTATCGTGTGAATGCCGGCACTGTATTCTATGTCGGCCTTGATGATCGGTTTCGGCAAGCTGATCGTATTCTCGGAGAAGACATCGACGGTGATGGCTTGAGTGATTATCTATTTCCGTCGATTACAACATTACAACGCACAAACCGTGCGTTTTTCACCAAACTCCAGTACCTATTTCGCTATTAATCGGAGCGAAGAGGTGTGAATCTAGGGTTTCAGGAGACGTCGGAGTTTTAGAGTCGCGACTTGTACCGCGAGATATCGTTCGTCGTCTGAGATTCCAAGATCTCGAGGTGCAACCGCGTATTCATATTGGAAACGCAATTGATTCAGGTTGAACCTCAGTGCGGTCGATGGGATCGTGACGCGGTCGACGTGAATACCAGGTCTTAGTGTTAGCGTTGTCACCGGCTCGCCATTAACATCAATCGTGACAGTTTGTGGCGGCAGTCCCGGTGCACTGAACGGGCCCCATTCGATTTCAAGTAGGTAATCGTCGACGTTAGTTTTAAGTGGGATCAAAATGATTGAGCTCTCACTGTCGGCCCATCGAAACGAAAAATTTTGATGTTGTTCGCGGGCCGCCCATCCCCGTCCTAAGAATCGTTCATCTCCAGAGGTGCCAATGTCGATCGAGAGATTGTTGTAGGTCCGACCACGTAATCGGTCGTAGACGGGCAATCCGACTTCGTAACGCCAGGCGACGTAGGCTCCAATGGGTAGTGAGAACGGGTTGCCAATGAATTCGTAGAGTTCATCGGTAACGCTATTGAAAGTCACGCCTTCCGTGGGGGATAAGGAGCCATTGCGATAGCCGAGCATAAAGACAGTGTTGAAGAGTAGTAGGGCAATAAGTGTCACGGCTGGCGCTATAAGGGGACGACGTTGTATTGCAGTTAATAGTCCGGCCAAACCGACTGCGAAAACTACGGCGCAGTTGGCAAAACGTCTGGCGCCAAACCCCACGCCGCCCCACCAGATTTCAACCGACCCATTGATCCAGACTTGAGCAAGAAAACTTCCAGCAAGCACGAGTGCCACACGGGTGTGGTCGCGTGCAAACAATACAAGGCCGATGAGTGCCGCCGTAATGATGGGCGTCCATGATAAGAGACCCCGGTTTGATGAGAAAAGCACGTCGGTGATGTAGGGAGGAATCACACTTGGCTCGAAGGCATGCTCTCGTGTTGGTAGGTATAACCACGAGCCATAGACCGATTCCCAGAACAGAAGTTGTGGGGCGAATGTAATGAACGCGGCCAACGCGAACTGTATTAATCCACGACCAATCATCAGCAATCGGTCACGGCTATTTTTAGTGCGGGTTTGCCAGAGAGACCAGATGACATCGGTTAGGGGCAATAGAGCGAATGCGACGTTCTGCCATCTGACCATCATCATGAGGCCGGCAGCGAGCCCGAGTTTTATCCATGGCACGTGCAAGGCGTTGTCTCGATGTTGGTGCCAAAGAAAGAGAAACAGTGAGGTGGCAAACATCGAGACACCATGCACCATTGAATTGTCTACTGTGAGATACCAGATCAAAAACGAGGTGGCGCATAATCCAAGTGTCGACAGACTTGCCAATCCTTGTGAGCAGTATCTACGCAAAATTCGGTAAATGAGAACGAGACCGATAAACCCATAGAAGAGTGTTCCAAGGCCTATTGCTCGTTGATAAGGGAAGTAATACCCGTCAAGTCGTACAACGCCGCCGAGGTCTGGAATTAAGGCCACGGCATTTAATGCGCTGAGCCAGATGTGGCCAAGAATGAAAAAGGGGCTCCATAGAAGTGGTGCACCAAAAGCGTATTGCCGCGCGCCGTGTCCACCGAACATGGTCTCATCGTTTGTAAAATCAAGATCCCAATCCATCACGAGTGATCTCACTTGAACAAAGTACGAGCGCCCATCTGACGCGGCACGCTCAAAACCGATATGGAACAGCAAGAGTAAAAGCAGGAAGAAAAGAATAAACACGATACCGGTGCCGTCCAGTCGTGCGAACTGCCGAGTCAGGACGCCGCGGGATGCAGGGGAGACGTGTTTCGAAAACTGACTTGTTACTAGCACGAGTACAAAAACCACCGCAAGCCACACACTGAGTATTAGCGGATTGTCTCGATACAACCAGAGCAATGAGATGTGCCAAACGACCATACAGGCCAGTGAGAGGAGCGTGACTGTGAACCGTACGCCATAGATCGCCCAGTGTGGAGTCAGAGAAGTATCGTGAGTGGATTCAGAATGTTCAGCGGCCATGATTTCAGGATACGGTGAGTTCAGTGCGCTTCTGTGTTCATGAGATATGACGATACTGCCGCGACGCATAATTCGTCGTGTACAGGAAAAAAGATGGATATAAGGGTTGTGATGTCTGAGGCGACGAGTTCTTAGTTACCAGTAGGCTGCTATTCAGCATTGCTCTTCGAGCGAGGCTAATCGTTGGCAGATATCGAAAGTATCAGTCGTTGTTATGTGCTCAGGGCGCGCGTTTGCGACCGCCGAACGGGAAAAAGACGCATTTGTAAGAGCCTGGAACCATGGAATGTCAGGTAATCCCGTTTGACGAAGTGCATGCACGAGTTTAAGGGTACGAAAGGCATCGAACCAGTCTTTGAGCCATTTCTGTCGAATAGTGGATGTTGAACTTTGCGCGGCGGCGGTCATGAGGGCGTCCGGAGCGCCAATAGCCTCCAGTGCTGTTCGAAGCCGCTGTTGATTGATGGAATCGAGAGCTGATTCAGCGCGACAAAGGACGGTTTCATACGCTGCGTTTACGCGTGTGCCATTAATAGCTTCTAATGCGTTACACCAAGTTTTCATCAGATCGAAAATCGTCGGGTCGTAGATTTTGTAAGGATCCCTGTTTTGAACGATTTCATTGGTTGCTTGGCCTGTGCCAAAGGGGACTCTTAGCGATGTTCTCGCCTGAATGGTCACGGGAGAACTGTTCGCCGTATGAAGTTGACCAACTTTCGCCAGTTTATTCAAGAGGTAGAAGTCTTCTCCGGCTTGTCTTTTTGGGACACCACGTACCGCGGCGTACGCCGTAGGCGTTACGGCGATGCAACTTCCGATTGTGTGGAAAGCATAAGGGGACCCTGCGTGCTGCAATCCCAAGACGTAGTACCGAAGGAATGCTTCATATTTTGCGTGGGCATCGTCGATCAGGGAATGTCCGGATGATTTGTGAGAGAAGCGGTAAATTAATGCTGCGCACGCCGCTGGTACAGCAACATCAAAATAGTCGCTAGGCAGGCGAACGTCACAATCAGTCATATGGATAAGAGGACTTCTGTTAGTGCCGTTGCGGAGTGCGGTGAGTGCAAGATCGCAGCCGATCTTTCGAGCTAAGCCAACACCTTGGTTCGACGGTAACCGAAAACCAGTGCTGTTTCGATCGACGACAACCAAGTCAAAACCGCTAGCTCTGGTATGCCAGCAAGGCGTTTCGTTTTGGATGTGTAATGGAACTGTTGGTCCGCGGTCACGAAGAGCATGAATTAATTCGGTATTATGTTTTTGCACGAGGGAATCGTGTCTGTCGGTAGCGTTGACGACGATAATGCAGAGTGCCCGCTGACCTTGTTCGCTAACCGTATTGAGGGCTGGCTGAATTCCTTCTAAGAGGGATATTGATTCGTCTTGTGCAGGAATAACTAACACGTGTTCAGTGTGGTACTGAAGCCGAGTACCAAACGCAGCCTCTGGTTCAGCATAGACCTTCAGATATTTTGCAATAACGTCTTTTCGAAAGGCCCGCATTAATCTTTCACTTCATGCTCTGTTAAGATGAACTTGCCATCGGTATGCATGGCCGGAAAGCCTGGTAAGTCGTCGGCTTTCAACCATATCATTTGCCAACTCATATGCAGCAACCTACGAGTTATGAGCCAGGTCGTATCGTCGGTCTTACGGAGCACCCTTTTGCCTGGATGGTCGTGATAGGTCTCGTTTTTGGGATTGGTTATGCTGCATCGCCGTTGACAGTTTTATTTCTTGGGAGTGTAGTCGTTTTGTACTCTTGGGCAAGACGCGGCCTTTCCGTCCGTGAACGCCAATGGGTATTGGGACTACTTCTGTTTGCTATTGCGGCTCGACTCTTGTTGGTCGCGCTGTTGTTTTTGATCGCTGACCCACTTGAGACGAAAAGTTTTTTCTGGGATGGCGATGGCGTTTACCTGAAACAGCGTGCGGAGTGGATTAGAAATATTTGGCTCGGTATTGCAATTGATCCTTTGGATTATGACAATGCCTTTTACCGAAGCTACGGATGGACAACGTATATCTACGTCATTGCGTATGTTCAATACTGGGTTGGTGAATCTCCGTACGGCATTCATCTATTCAATGTGTTTCTCTCCTTGTCAGTTGCTGTCGTGCTGTATCGTCTGATTCGGTCGGCTTATGGAAAAACCGCCGCACTGATTGGATTGTCGCTGTCGCTATTTATCCCAACGCCACTCCTGTGGTCCGTATCGGCGTTAAAGGAATCAGCCTATGTGTTTCTGATCATGTTAGGACTAGTTGGTGCTGTTGCAGCCATTCGTGGTCCGAACATGACGAGACGCATACTTGGACTTTGCGCCGTCATGATTTCGTTTGCGACGATTGATGGAGTTAGAGCCGGAGGGGAAATCATTCTGGGCGCTGGTATTACAGGTGGATTATTCGGTGCTGTTGTAACACGGCGCTTATGGGTCGCTGTTCTTGTCGTTGCGCTCCTCCCATTCATGGCTTATCGGCTGATTCAGAGTGAGGTGGTTTATTCCCGTCTCCAGTCGCAACTTCAATCAGCGGCAGTGCAGCATGTCGGGCACGTTAAGACAGAAGGTAATTCGTATCAATTATTGGATGAGCGATTTTATGTAGATGTTGGTCGAGACCTGGTGGTGGCTACATGGACGCCGGCTGAACAACTACGGTATGTCGCAAGGGCGACCGTCAGCCTGATTGCTGTGCCATTGCCCTGGCAAGTTCGGTCAGTGACAGAGATGCTATTTTTGCCTCAGCAGGTCGTCTGGTATTTGATCGTTCTCATGGCTGGGATCGGTTCGATTGCCGGGGTACGACGCGACCCAGTTGTGACGTTCTTGCTTATTGCGACTGTGTTAGTGTCGTCGATGGCGGTCGCACTGAACAGTGGGAACATCGGTACAATGGTTCGACATCGGGACACAGTGACGCCATTTATTGTGTGGTTGAGTGCTGGTGGTGTGGTTGCGTCGGTGTCGAGTGCGAAGTCGTTGGTATGGTCGAACGACGGAACACATTCACATCTGAGAAAGAATTGGATGTGGCGCTGACACCCTCAATCTAAAGGGGATCGTAGCGAAGGGAATGAACTCTCGTGACTGTGATAGATGAGAACGGTCGTATCTTTGGGAAGGTGAATCTCATTGACCTTTTTGTTGTCAGCGCGCTTGTTGGTCTAATTCCATTGATTTATGGGGCTTTTCTCCTTTTTCGCACACCGGAGCCTCAGCTTCAATCTGTGACGCCATCACAACTGGTTCTTGAAGAAACAAGAAGCATACGTATTATTGGCGCAAACCTTCGCACGAATCTTCGTGTCCGGATCGGGACGGCGAATACTGAGGCTTTTCTCGTGGAGAGTCAGACTGCTGCTGAGGTCAAATTGCCTGACGATTTGTTACCTGGAACGTACGATGTCGTTTTGCTCGATCAGGAAATTGAATTAGGTCGATTACCTGATGCTTTAAGCATAGAAGCTTTGCAGCAGCCTAATATCGATTCGCTTGTACCAAACCGGGTACTCACCGGCGAGCCGGAGACTCTGCAAATAACCGGAAAAAACTTACGACTGGACCTAGCGATGAGGTTTTTAGGCTCAGGGAGTAACGCAGTCACGGCACCGGTGCTCGTTGCAAATCCAACACAGGCGGAGGTCAAGCTATCCGACAACATGCCTGCCGATACGTATGATATTTTGCTTGTGCGTCTTGATGACGGTAACGTGTTGTACAAGTGGCCCGAGCCTTTTGTTGTTACACCAACACCGGTCATGGATCATCCGGATTGCAGGCAAGGCACACCTTGTGCGGGTAGCGAGAGGGCGGTACAGGGCGAAACCGAATATATCGATATTGCTGGTAAGTACATTGAACCCTATATGCAGGCGCATTTCGAGCGCTACTTGTCTGTGCCGTACAGTGAAGTATATGAGTCTCCGGAGCCTATCCGAACTTATGGAAGCGCCGCTGGGGCAGTGAGTTCACCGAATGCTCGAATAAAGTTACCCGAACTGCTGCCGGGAACCTACACCCTCGTTTTGGTCAAGCCTGGTGAACTACGTAGTGTCGGCGAACAGAGAGAACTGCTCCGAGTACAAGCTTTGCTGACAGTTCTACCACATCCGGGTCAGCGCACAGTGCGCATAACGGTACAGTTTGTGGTTCGACCGGAACTCCAACTGGAAATGAGCCAGGGGGATACGGATACGGCTGTTCTGGAAACAGGCAGTAGTGAAGATTACGACCCTATTTTTCAGGTGGATGCATTAGACCCTGTTCGGGTTCAGTCATTTCTTCAGCACTTGCCCAGTGAAGCCGTAGGTCGCGTGTTGACGGTATTGGAAGAACTCGGTGTTGCCAGTGGCTTGTCTTCAGGGCCACGCGGTGACGCCGTGGCCACAGCCAAAGAAAGCTGGGATGTAGCTCTTGCGGGCAACCGGAGTGCTCAGGTGCAGATCATGAATATCTTGGAGGCAGAGCAGCAACGAGACTATGAGTTCGTTGTAGCGCAGGTGCAATCTGTTGGAACGCGCAGGACGATGTCGGGCATGGCCACCGTGGGGTTGCCAATTGACGGTCCGAGTCCTTCATCGATCGCTGGTCAAACAATAGAAGTATTCGATGCTGTTATTGATGTGCCCGTGACTTTAACTCGTGTTGGTTGGGCCTACAACAATGACCACGTGAGGATTGGTGGGACGTTTGATTTTCAGACAGCTGAGTACGCGGTACGCGGATGGGTGACTGATCTGGAATTCGTTCGCGAGTGAGAAGACAACCGTCGCCTCTGGTCGCTTCATCATGATTACCGGCGTGTGAGGTGTTGGACTGCGACGAGTCGTTCTACGACTGATCAATTACACAATGGCTGTGTTGGGTAGGGGGAGGATGAATTTCCCTGTGTAGCCTTTCTCGCGAAGCTTAGGCATCAATTCATCAGCGATGTGCCATGAGAACAGTAGAGCGTATTCAGGTTGTTCGATAAATAGTCGAGATTCCTCAAGGACCGGAATGAGCGTGCCAGGCATCATTTTCCCGATCTTGTATGACCCTTTGATTTCCATCACAGCATCGATTATCGAGTCATCAAGTCCAACATAATTCACGAGCGTACTTGCGCGTGAGGGCGCACCAATGCCATAGATTCGTTCGCCTTTGCTGCGAATACCTTGTAGCAGCGCCATCAGGTCGAGCTTGCTTTGCGATACGCGCGCTCGAAAGTTCATGAAGTGGTCCCACGTAAGTTGCTGGTCTTCTACGGCTAAGAGTGCTGCGACCGAAGATTGCACGGGCTTCTGACCGTTCCGTGCGGCATAGACACGAATCGAACCGCCATGGGTGGGTATCCGTTTGGCGTGGATGATTTCAAGACCATGCATTTCTAGGAGATACTTCAAACTTTGCAGTGAGTAATACCGCAGGTGTTCGTGGTAGATGGTGTCGTACTGTAACGTTTCGATCAGTGCAAGAAGGTAATGGGATTCAGAAATAAAAATACCGTCGTCGTCTAGAAGAGAAATAATAGACTCGACGATCTCGTGCACATTTTCGATGTGTGCGAAGACGTTTGTTGCTGTGACGATTGCGGCGCGCCCATGAGTAGAGGTCACATTGGCGGCAGCGCCCGGTCCGAAAAATTCATTAATACTCGGAATGCCATTACTAACTGCGATTTTGTGAGTTTCGGTCGGTTCGATGCCACAGACACGATGACCCGCGTCGTGGAAATTTGACAACAATGTTCCGTCATTTGAACCAATATCGACGGCGAGTGCGTCGTGACTGATCGGATAAAGATTCATCACTTCGGTATAAAGTTCGGCAAAGTTGTCTCGCAGGATACGTGTGGTGCCACTTGTGTATGCGTAGTGCGGTGGGAACAGTACTGCTGGGTCTACCGTCAAACCAAGTTGTACGAGTTTACTTTCCGGGCAATACAGTAGTTCCGCTGGATAGGCCGGCTGTTCGTTTGGTCGACTGCCAATTGGGGCCATTGTATTGACTGGCGGAAGAAAACCTGCAAACAGAATAGATTGAAGGTCCGTTGAACCGCTGATCTGACAACGATCAACCAAGACACTCCCTCCGGATCCAGCGGCGAGTGCTTTGGGTTTGAAATATTCAGGCATGTAAGTCCTCGTTATTGCTGCTGCATGTTCTGCCAGTACCACTCGGCTGTTCGTTTTAGACCGTCTTCCAGCGATATCGATGGAGTGAAGCCCAGGGATTGTAACTTTGTGATGTCAGGACAGCGACGCGGTGTGCTTCCTGGAAGGAGGGCACTCGGAACGAGACGGATCTGTCTGCCGCATGTGGTCGCGACGAGTTGGGCAAGGTTTGCGATCGAGATCTCACGGTCTGTACCAATATGATAAATATTCAGATGCTCACCGTGTTCCATGACATGCATGAGCCCGTAGATAAAGTCATCGATATAGATAAACGATCGAGTCTCCTCTCCGGTGCCCTGAACTGGAAAATCTAGAGTGCCCGTCGGGTGTTGCGTCGACGATTCTTTCATCCGAATTAAAAATTGGGGAATGACATGTTCCTGTCCCATATTGGGGCCGTAAACATTGTGCGGGCGAACAATAAGTGTTTTATTGAAGAATTTTTTGCCGTAGTTTACGGCTAACAGTTCGCTAATGATTTTTCCGCCGCCGTACGAGAATCGAGCATTCATGACGTCTGGCACAATGAGTGGAACTGTTTCATCTGTTGGAATAGACGGTGGGAACTGATACACCTCAGAACTTGACGCTAACACTAATTCGTGGACCCCTTCGGCAATACTGGCGTCCAATACATTCATCATTCCTTTAACGGCTACTTCTAGAATTAGTTCTGGTTTTGTGTAAAACGACTCGGTCCCGTTTATATATGCTAGATGACAGACAGAGTCCATTCCACGGGCGGCGTTACGGACCACATCGGCATCTCTAATATCTCCTGTAATACATTCCAATTCTTGAAGAGGGTCTTGCTGTCGTTTGATGGCGTTTCGTGAATTGTTGTCTAGCGTGCGAACGTGTGCTCCTGCTACGAGCAAACCTTTCACTAGAGCACTCCCGATAAAGCCAGTACCACCGGTGACGAGAATCTTTTTATCTTTAAGAGACTGGGACATGGTCACGAGAATTAACGTGGTGTTAGCGAGGAATTGACCCTGTCGTTGGGGTTGATTTCGGAATGCGAATAATGACGTCAGAAGTCGAAGCGGTACTCATTCGCAATTCTAGCAGTCCCCAAACAAACCAGCGTAGATATGCAACGGTCCACGGTGCAACTCGAAACGTCGACTCGCCTCCGTAGAGTCGATCAATCGAGATGATCGGAACTTCGCCCAAGACTAAACCCATAAGTTGAGCTTTGATTGCCATCTCAAATGCAACGGACCAACCTACCGATGGAGATGCCGCAAGCTCATTGAATTGGGTTCGCCGGAACATTTTGATACCGATTGTGCAGTCGGTAAATACGGATCCGGCCATCCACCTGAAAAGCTTATTCGCCGTTCGTGACAAGACGCCGCCGACGATTGATCCACCAAGTCGCCGACCGCCATAGGCATAACGTGTGCAACTCACGAAGTCACACCCTTCGTCCATGAGTGCGAGCATGTCTTCAATCGCCAATACGGGTCCAACTTCATCAGCGGCAAAAACCAGGATGTATTGGCCCGTAGCTGCCTCGACGCCAGAACGGATTGCATTGACGACCCCGCGGCCATACGTGTTGTGAACGGTTCGTACCGGCAGAGTTTCGGCCAGTTCCTCGACTACCGAAATACTATTGTCATCAAGAGTGTCATGCACGACTAAGACTTCGTGTTGGACGTCTAGAAGTCCGCGCAGCATTCTGAGCATGATCTGAAGGTTGAGACCTTCGTTCCGGACAGGCATCAAAATTGTCACGGTACACTCTGATGTTGAAGGTGGCGAAGGGGCGGTCATTGGTGAGTGTCGTTTTAAGTTATATCTTGCTTGGCAAAATGCCCCAGACATCGACAGTGTCAAGATGGGCTGGTATCTCAAGTGTACGATACGCGGTGTGTGGTGCACCCACGATAAGAACCTGGGATTGATTTACCAGTTCCTCTTTCGTGACAAAAGTGTGGTCTTTCACAAATTCATCTGAATAACCGACCGTCGCGCCATGGAAGCGCAAGAGTTTTCCTAGTTTGTAGGATAGCGAGTCTCGGCTGTCGTCGATGTCGGCTTTGAAGGCCATGCCCAGGATGCCCACGGTCATGCATGATAGGTCGTATCGCTGGCGCAGGTTCTCTACGATAAAACTAGGCAATCCTTCATTGACCAGCATTGCCGCTTGTCCGAGTCTGGAGTGGCTACTGTTGAGTGCCGAAAGTTGCATGGTGTCTTTTAGTAGGCACGGCCCTGCGGCGAATCCTGCACTCGGCAAGTTAGCCGCTCTTCCGTATCCTTTGACCATGGCTTCACGTACTCGGTTGAAGTCGACGTCAATGCTGGTAGATAGCATGTAAAACTCATTCGCGGCAGCGAACTGAATATATCGCCATGTATTGGAAAACAGTTTTGCCAATTCCGCTTCCTCAATATCAAGATGCACGATTTCGGGAGCGATTAACGAAAACAATTTAGTAGCAGAGTCGACTGCGGTTGGTGATGATCCTGAAACAATCTGTGGAAGTTCGCGAAGTTCTTTTAATGCTTTTCCCTGAGCGATCCGCTCCGGGCAATATGCCACGTTCCACGCTGAGCCATCTTGCTCCAGTTGTCGCTGGATTTGATAGCAGGTTCGCGGGAAGATCGTGCTTCGAATGATGATCGTTTGGGACGGGTCGAGATGGCGGCGGAGAGTGTCAAAGAGGTCAAGTAGCGCACGCAACTGCGGATTTAGGTACTCGTCGACTGGGGTGCCGATGGCGATGATGACGTGATGCGCTTTTGAAATATCCGCCGGGTCGGACGAGAGCACTAGCAGTTTCTTGTCGAGTGCACTCCGTAATAGTGGTTCGGCTTCATACTCAACGAACGGCATCGAACCGGTTTTGATTGTCTCTAGGGCGGTCACGTTGAGATCGTAAATGACGACGCGTTGGCCCACCGCGGTAAACGCCAAAGCGAGCGGAAGGCCTACGTGCCCACCGCCGCCGACGATACAGATATCCGAGTCTTTTACAGCCATAAATGGGTTGCCGTGCGCTTAATTAAGCGACAGTGCCTACGTTGAAGCTTAAACGCCACATGTTTGCGCCCGTAACTCCAGACAACTTAAAGACGACCAATTGTAACGTTCTTTACGTAGAAGCTGTTTCATTTTGAGGAGAGTGAATCATGGCTGGCCTGAAAGCAAAGATTGTTTACGTTCGCCGAGCTCCGCCCCGAAGTTCGCTGTGTTTGCGGTTGGAAAGAAGCACGTTCGATATCGAAGCGTGATGGGGTGCTGCGAGCATCAGAGCGGCAATGTGAAGTGCGTGATTAAAACGTCCGTCGGTCAACATCGTGGATAGCTGATCAATCGGTACGAGGGTAACCTCGATTCCATCTTCCGGTTGCCAGTCAGCGGTTGGTGGCATGACTGTCTGGGCTAGGTAGCACCACATCTTATTCTCATGTCGGCCAGTATCGCTGAACAGTGTTCCTAGCAATGTGAGCTGAGCGGTTGTAAATCCGGTTTCTTCTTGCAATTCACGTCGCGCCGATTCTTCTGGCGTGAGGTGCGGTTCGACATGACCAGCGGGCAACTCCAGCGTATGTTGCTCAATCGCAGGACGGTACTGTTGCACCATTATTATCTCGCGTTGTGATGTGAGCGCGACGACGCTGACGTAGTCTTGCATGCGCAGAGAGTAGTACGGCGCAGGATTGTTTCCGATGCGCTTGGCGATCAGATCAAACCAGGGTGTTGAATATTCCACGGTGTGTTCGATGGAAAGACGTGGTTTATTAGCCATGGTCAATGTCTGTATTTCGAGATGGTAAAAAGTAACCAAGGGGTGCAATTAAATGTAACGCGACGAAAATACCATTGCGATGTTTTAGGTCGTTATCGACGCCATACGCACTTAAGAAGAGGAGGATAGACAAGGGAATGGCGAGTACGGCGCGAACAATTAGTTGCTTCCAACCGTGACGGAGCAGCAGCAGCATGCCGCCCACAAGGAAAAGCGTGTACACCGCCTCGTAGGCGATATGCCGAAGGCTCCAATCTTGATACGTCCACGGAAATAAAAAAAGCAAAGCTCGTAACGGAATTTTGGCGAAATGTTGAAGTGGATTCTGCGCAATTACGTCGATCGCATCGAGCGACATCACCCACGTAACTTCCTCACGCTGAAGTTCCTCGGCTCGGAGAAGATCGTCGTAATGGTAAAGGATTCGGTCTAATTCGTCTCCGCCGGTGTTGAGAAGCGTTTGGGAAGAGGCCGATAGTCCCCAGGCTAGATGGGCTCTCGAGAAAATCGGATGAGTACACCTCGGACCCAGTCTCCTGGACGTGACGTTGCGTGGGTCTGACGCCGTTAGTCCCATTCGGCAGTCGAGTGTTGAGTTCGGTGGTGAACTTAAATACATTAAGCCACCAATAGTGGTGAGCACTGCCACGACAGTTACAGACGTGATCGCTGTTCGTAACGAAAATCGATTGTAAAGAAAGTCCCAGGTTACTACTACAAGAACCATCAGTACGACGATTGCCGATTCCGGCCTAGTGAATAAGAACAAGATGAACGTGCCTGTCATGAGTAGCAAGCGAGTCGATGTCCGATGCCTTAACCAGTTGATAAGAGTGAGAAGGACGAGAGGGAGCATCGCGTAGAAGAGATTGTCAACGACGGCGGCCCTTGAGATTCCGTACAGAGGAGTTAGTGAGCAACTGAGCAACGCGACTAACACAGCATAAGTTTTCCCTGATAGTCGAAGTCCCACGTAGTAGGATCCCGTGACCATGGTGGCACCAAGGAACGTGTTAAGCACGAGAATCTGTGTTTCTAGGCTCCAACCGATAGGGCCGTGAAGCGAGATGAGCAGTGGGTACAAAAGCTGGGTGCCTCGGTCGGCCAGAAACTGATTGACGGTTATGATTCCGCCGGTTTCTGTTAGGAGATCTAACGTTGTATCTCCGATCCAGTAATTCCCCAGGACTACGCCGAGTTCGGCCGCGCCGTCGCCGTCGGTAGTAATGCCCCAGCGTAACGACGACCAAACCCTGAATAGAACAAAGGGTATGAGGAGTAGTAAAAGATGGGCCGCTTGGCTCATCGATACGATAGGTGCGGCTGATTGGCGAACTCGTGCCAGTGCTGATGCGATTTGCGTTTGAAAATACATTATTTTGCCGGCAATTATGTTCTGGTCGCTCGTCTTGGTGCTTTGCCTGTCAGGTCAGGATTTTACACGCTTAGAACCGCAGGTTCTTTTGCGATAATGGTTCTGTGCAAAATCAGGGTAGATCTACGGATAGGATTTCTCTCGCTATCGTCGGCAGTGGGCATGGGTGCCGTGTGCTTCTGCCTGCGTTCGACAAAACGGGTGATTACAAGATTGTTGCTCTGTGTGCGCGCACCGCTGAAAAGTTTGGTCGTGAGGCCAAAGTTCGTGGGATTAAGGTTTATCCCGACTGGGAATTACTGGTAGGGGATGATTCTGTTGAGGCCGTTGCGCTGGCGCTTCCACCGAGTGTGCAAGAGAAAATTGCTCCGGTACTGTTGGATGCGGGGAAGCATCTGTTTTGTGAGAAACCGCTGTCTGCTACGTTGGTAGGCGCTCAAGAAATCAGAGCAGCGGCACGTCGAAATAAGCGGATCGTGGCTGTGGATTTTTCCTTTCGCGATGTTCCAGCCTTTCAAGAATTGTCTGAAACCATTGCGCGACAACCCTTCGGCAGAGTTCGAATGGTGATGGTGGAATGGATCGGATCATGGCGATCCGATACCTCGTTAACGATCAATTGGAAGTCAGATTTGTCCATGGGGGGAGGTACTTATTTCATGATGGGGAGTCATGTGCTGGATTACCTGTCGTGGATATTTGGTGCTGTAGAAGACCTCGATGTGCGAGCTGCAACTCTTGTTGGGACCCGAGAGGATTCTGATGGCAAGCACAGGAGAGTGGAATCTGACGACACACTGATTCTGTCTGGAACATTGTACGGAGGCATTCCGTGTGTCGCAACGCTGAGTAGCGCGGTGTCTGTAGGTACAGGACACCGAATGAAAGTGTTTTGTGAACAGGGCATGCTGGAAATCCTAAACACGAACGATGACGACTCCTTTGATAATTTTTCGATCGTGAGAGATGGCTTCACGGTCGAAGGTGACACGCGACGCAAACAGTATTCGAAGACACGCGGTCTGTCCCATGGGCGTGACAGTGTGATATCCAGCACCGCCCGGCGTTTTGCGAAAGCTATTAGAGGAGGGAGTCCGTTTGCGCCGACTCTCGACGAGGTAATTGATGTCCAGAATCGTCTGAGCCTGCTCCAGGCACGCAGACCGCCAGTATCTGCTGAAGGAACCTCTTGGTGGTGATAGCGGGCGACCGTTTAGCTATGCATGAATATGTCTGTGCAGCTGTGTTTGAATGGGCTGTTGCTGTCTTTCGGTAATAGATTGTCTGCAGTGACTTGATTAGAATGGGTTTTGTTTGCTTGCGAATCGTATGTTGTGTAGAAGAATCACTTTGGATGAGGAGTACGGGCCCAGATGACTAAGTTTCAGTATGTGTCTGTTGTGATGGGGATTTTCATGTGTGCGATTGGCCTTGTCGGGCAAGAGCCCAGCAGCGACCGTCCATATTCTGAGCAGGACTGGCCGTTTGCCGGCGGCGACTGGTCGAGTTCACGGTACTCGGCACTTTCAGAGATTTCGACGGAAACTGTGGGCCGACTCAATGGTGCGTGGGTGACGAGACTGGAGGGCGGTGGTTCTTCACGTTCGACACCTGTTGTTAACGATGGCGTCATCTACCTCACAGCAGGAGCAAACATTTTTGCACTCGATGGTGTGACTGGCGAAACCATGTGGCGGTGGCAGCCAGGTACCTCTGAATCCGAATCCCGTATGGTGCCGTCGTGGCAAGGTGTTGGTCTTGGTGGAGGACTTATCTATGTTGGATTGCGAAGTGCGGAAGTGGCGGCGCTTCGGCAAGATACAGGGGAGCTCGTGTGGACCGAACCGGTCGGCAGTATTCCAGCAGAACACGGTGAGACTGTCACGACCGCGCCGATGTACGCAGAGGGCAAAGTATTTGTTGGTGTGGCGAATGGAGATTCTGGTGGGCAAGGCCGCATCGTTGCTGTTGATGCGCAGACCGGCCAAAAAGCCTGGACATTTTTCATCGTTCCCCGCCCAGGTGAATTCGGACATGACACGTGGCCTGAAGACTCAGACATCTGGAAGCTTGGTGGTGGGGGCGTCTGGTTGAATGGAACGGTGGACACCGAGCTAGGCATGGTTTATTTCGCGACCGGTAATCCGGCTCCAATGTTTGGAGGGGAACTTCGCGAGGGGGACAATTTGTTTACGGCGTCGATTCTCGCGCTTGACATCGAGACTGGTGAACGGAGGTGGCATTACCAAGTGGTCCGTCACGACATCTGGGACGCTGACATTGCCACGCCGATGCTGTTGTATGAGACTCAAATCGATGGACAGACCCGAAAAGCATTGGCAGCGATGAGAGCCGATGGTTATCTTTTTCAATTAGATCGGGAAACCGGGGAGCCCATTGTCCCAATCGAAGAACGGGAAGTTCCTCAGGATCCATTTCTAAAGACAGCGCCGACTCAGCCATTCCCACTATCAGAAAGTATCTTGCCAGACTGTTCGTTTTGGCGAGACCAGGTGCCGCCACCGTTTGAGCTCAACTGTAGTCCCTACACACCACCGTCACTTGATCAACATGCCGTTGTAGCGCCGAGCGTGCCGATTCCGATGGTGCGGGTGACACCCATGTCATTCAGTCCTCAGACCGGGTATATCTATGCGCAGGGTCGCGCGCACGTGGGACGAGCCCGGCGAATAGCAGATCCATGGATTGCCGATAACCGACCCGGTGGCTATGACCGTCTGACGTTGCCGGCATCGACAGGTATTTTGGCTGCCGTGGATGGGCGGACCGGCCGGATCGTATGGAAGCAGGAGTTTGGGGGGGGGCGACTTGGGCTAAGTGGTCCGTTCACGACGGCCGGGAATCTGATGTTCTGGGGGTCGGCTGATGGCCAGGTTGAGGCCTATGATGCGCGAACAGGTGAACGTGTTTGGGCGTTTCAGACACTCGAGACTGAGACGCGACTTCGACCGGGGCCGGCGGCGACCTATGCCGTAGATGGGCGACAGTACGTTGTTATTGCGATGGGACCAGAAATTTGGGCATTTGCTTTGGATGGAGCTGAGTCAGCACGAAGTGCGTCTGACTCGATAGAACTGGACGATTTAACCCGTTGGGTCGGTCCAGCGCCAAGATCGGTAGATACGATTGAGACGGCGATGCTTCGAGATTCCTGTTGCGCCGTCGGCGGTGAGCGGAACGCGGTCGATGAGTACGCCTTCAACCCGCTTCGCGTTCGTCGGAGCGTTGGGGACCGTGTTCGTTTCGTCAACAACGGAACAATGTTACACACTATCGAGGCCCGTGACGGTAGTTGGACGACGGACGCGCTCGCACCGGGAATGTTTGAGTACGTAACTCTTGAGGAGCCGGGGACATTCCTCTATCACTGCACGGAGCATCCTTGGTCTATTGGTGAGATTACGGTAGACCCGTAGGCACTTCAATGAAGGCGCCACTGATTATTGCTATCGCGCAGTCGCTCTGCGACGACGTTGAGTTGTTGGGGATAGCAATGGAATTACATCACTTAATGTGAGGGTAGGATGAAAACAGCGAGATGGATTATTGAGGTGTTTGCCCTGGTCGTCTTACTAGGTACGTCTGGACCTAGTGCTCAGAATCAGACGGTTGCCCCGAGTGGGTTGCCGTGTGAGACAGAGGGTGAGGTGCAGTTTATTTGTAATCTCATCAGTCCTGAGGATCTTGCGGTTATTCCAGGTTCCGAGTGGGTGATTGCGTCTGGGAATCGAGCGGGAGGACGGATTCATCTGGTTAGTGTTGGTGACAAAACCGCAACGGTATTGTTCCCGAGCCCTACCGTCGGAGAGCGCTTGGATTCACGATCGTACCCGACGTGTCCGGGTCCCATCGATCCTGACGAAGGAGATGCGTTTAACGCACATGGGCTGTATCTCCAGCCGGGACAAGCGGATGTGCATACCTTGTATGTTGTGCATCATGGAAACCGCGAATCGATTGAGGTGTTTGAGATCGATGCAGGCTCGATCACGCCTGAAATGACATGGGTCGGTTGTGCCGTCGCCCCAGAACCACTTGGATTTAACGGGGTTGTTGCGTTGCCGGATGGTGGGTTCGTGGCGACGAGTCCACGAACAGGTGATGTGTGGGAATGGCAATCGGTTTCGGGGTGGACCCGCGTACCCGGTAGTGAGGACACGGCACCGAATGGATTGGAAATTTCTGCCGATGGTCAGTGGCTATATATCGCGGGTTGGGCTGAGGAGAAACTGACGCGCTTATCGCGTGGCCAAACCCCGGTTCAAAAAGAAGTCCTAGATTTAGGGTTTCGGCCTGACAATCTACGAATGTCACTTGATGGCACCGTCATTTTTGCGGCTGGCCACGGCAACATTCAGTCGCCTCGTGCGCCTCTGGAAGAATCTTCAAATGTCGCGACGATTGATCCAGACACATTGGCCGTCAACCGGATTTTCGAGCATCCAGCGATTGCAGGGTTTGTTGCGTCTACCACGGCGATTCAGATTGGTGATGAAATGTGGTTGGGCTCACATCGCGGCGAGCGAATTGCCTATTTTCCTGCACCGTAATCAGGCGTGGGTTTTAAGCTTCGAATTTAGTAACACGTTAAATAAATTACCACTTACTCAAATCTCTATTCTAAGATGCCTGCACTGTTGGGCTTGCGTGGTTGCAGGCCTTTGTTGATTTAACGGTAGATCATGAAAGGAGAGAGAAGATGTCTGAAACCATTGGGGGATTTAGTGCTACACGTGTGTCTTGGTCTCTTTCGAAGACGGTTGACGGGCAGTTCCAGCAGACGTCGTGCTACGAAGGTAACGCCGAAGGTTTTGGTGTGGTGTACGGAACCCTGAATATTACGAGGCCCCTTTCAGAAGCGGGTGACTTTTCTGGTGGTACCTGCACATACGCAGGTATGGGCTTGAGCGAGGATGGTTCTGCGGTTGCCGGGTTGGGAGAGGGCACGTGGAACAGGCCAGGAAGTGAAATGCGATTTAATCTGTCCCTGATGATTAATGTGTCTGATGGATCAAAAGTACGGAGCGAAGGCGTGATTGATTACACCCAAGGGACACCTACATGGACTGGTACGAATTATGTAGCGTGATTTTTGAGCGCACAAATTGTTTTGGTAGTGCGGCGGATTTGTTTTTGATTCGACGGGACGATGAGCCAGGCTAGGTAGCTAGTTTGGCCCTTTTTTTCGTAGTGCTATAAAAACTAGACTCGTTTACTGTTCGCGATTTGCATAAAAAAACATTTTTTGCCCCTCGTTCGAGTACATGTGGTCCCGCGCTGCGCTATATTTCTTATTACTAAAACCCGAGACCGACGGAGAAAAGCCATTGAGTAACCGAATTCTACTGACATTACTGACGGCACCACTTGCATTTATGACGTCTGGCTGTGCGGAAGCTCCCATGGGAGCCGTCGATGTAGTCAAGGCTCGGTTTGCAGCAGTTGAATCCGAAGCGGCGACGTATGCTTCAGAGGCCTATGGCAATGCCGAAGATGCGGTGGGGCAACTTGATGCAGAACTAGAGACACAGGCGCAAAGCTTTGCGCTATTACGTGACTACGAACGAACTAATGAGCTGATTGGTTCAGTTGGTATGGCGGTTGACGCGGTTGAGGAAGCGATAGATTCAGAGAAACAACGACTGCGAACCGAAACGGGCCGAGTGGTGTCGAGTGCCGAGACGGAAGTTATGACGGCGCGAGTATCCATTACGGAGATAGCCGAGGACGATCTTCCTGAAGAGCAAGCGATGGTATGGGAGTCTGATCTCAACGACGTAGAGTCGTCGCTTGGTGAGACGGGTCGGTTGTTGGCTGGGGAACAATTGTTTGATGCTCAGCGTGAGGCAAATTCAGCCCTTTCGTCCGCGCAGAGTGTGACTAGTGGAATTTCTGATTTTGTCGCTGAGGTCGAACGATTACGAGAAGAAGCGGCCGCTCGTCGAGCACGTGGTGAAATTACGATTCCGGCAGCGGTACTCGCTGATGGTGAAGAACTTGCCGCGGGGATGTATCTTCTACGGTTAGCCGATGACGGTCCTGAGTCGATGGGGCGTTGGGTGGAGTTTGTGTCTGGTGATTCTGTGGCAGGCCGTGGTCTAGCGGTCGTGATTTCTGATGGTGAAATGAGCGAAGTGTCAGAAAGCGGAATGTTGCGTAATGAGGCAGTTGTTGTGGTTTTGAAGGAAGCTGATTACGTGCGAGTCTGGTTGAACCGCGACGGCGTCAATTATCTTGTTCACTTGCCACCTGCCTAAAATCGAACACGACTGACAAGTTGTTTTCCTTCCTTATTAATAGACGCGACATCCGTGCCGGTCTTGCTTTTCTAACGGTCTGCTTTTGTAGTGCGCAAGTCGATGCCCAGGTGATGTTCCGAGAGGTGCGTTTTTGGGACACGCGGGTACTTCCTCAGGTCAGCCTTACACGAAGCAGTGAGCATGTTTCCTTAATCGAGAATGAACAAGAAGAATGCGTACTCTGCCGTGGGCTGGTTGGTGCCGGGCTTGGTTTCGGTTTGCACGAGGGAGGTCACCTCCTAACGAATGCTTTCTTTCAGAGTGACCCCTATTTGAAGTCTGTGAAAGGCGGAGGGATCCCATTTTTTTCGATTTCCCATCGCAAGGTTCTTCCGTCGTGGCAGGAAGCCGTCGTCGCGTCATCGGGGTTGTGGACGCAATTTGCGTTGGCTGAGACTATTTTGACCCGGTCACCTGATTTACGGAGACAGCGAGCACCGATCCAGAAGGGAGTGCTTGCGTTTCACGTTGGTCTTTCGTTGTTATACGGGGTAGCAGGGCTCGGCCAGTGGGGGCCACCAGAACGAGATACTCGCGGCATCGCACAAAACCTTGGGATGAATGAAAGATGGGTTGGGGCGGTAGTGCTTGCCCCGGGGCTTTTGGATGCCTATCGCTATTATCGTGGTGCGCCGAGATGGGTTCGTTGGGGATCTCGGGTTGCCAAGCTGGTGCTTGCCGTGCCCTTTCTGAAGAAATTCTGAGTGATGTCACGGTGTCATTGCGGCGAGCCGAAAGACTTGTCTCCAGTACTGTTTTGTTCTTGAAACCTGCCTACGGAGAAAACTAGGATGCACAGAACAATGTCGGAGTCGCGCCGGATTAAGGGGCCAGATGCAAACTACATGCTTGTTCAACTGCCTAAGGACTATGTGGTTCAGTAGTGTTATCGGGGACACGGTATGTACGAGGGTCGTTCTCGGCATGGTCGCGATTGTCGGCGCATCCGTCATCGCGCAGTCTCCGGAGTCCTCGTACCGCCTCGTTGAGAAATGGCCTGAGCTTCCGACGAGTATGAACGGTGGCGAGTGGGGAGAGACGATCGGTGTCGACCGTGACCCAGACGGCAACATGTGGGTGTTGCATCGGTGCTTCAACACCGAACCGCGCGGGGCTGCGACGTGTGTTGGGCGTGACGACAGTCCTCCCATTCTGAAGTTCAATCCTGAGGGGCGACTACTCGATAGCTGGGGGGAGGGCCGTTTCGCGTTTCCCCACGGATTTCATATCGATCCGAGCGGAAATCTGTGGGCGACCGATGCGAATGGGAGTGACACCGTGCTGGGGATGTCCGCGGGTGGCCGTGGGCATCAAGTGTTTCAATTCAGCCCGACGGGAGCGTTGTTGCTGACCCTAGGTAAGGCCGGAGTGGCAGGCAATGGGACAGACACATTTGATCGGCCGACTGATGTGGCGGTGTCGTCGAGTGGCGATGTATTTGTCACCGATGGTCATGGACCAAATAACCGGGTGGTGAAATTTTCGAAGGAGGGTCGTTTTCTGAAGACATGGGGACACACGGGTGACGGACCAGGAGAGTTCAACCAGCCGCACACGATTGCGATTGATTCTCAGGACCGCGTGTATGTTGGTGATCGATCAAATGGTCGGGTGCAGGTCTTTGATGCAGAAGGGATTTTTCTTCGCAGTTGGTCGCAGTTCGGCCGACCGAGCGGGATGTTTATTGATGAACACGACGTGCTCTATGTGACTGACTCGACATCGAATTCACGGAATAACGCTGGATGGAAACGTGGCATTTACATTGGCAGTGTGTCGGACGGCGTAGTCACGGCGTTTATTCCAGACCCCGATTTAGCACGTCAAGATGAACAAGGAATTTCGGGTGCGTCAGGGGTCAGTACGGATGCCCAAGGGAACGTCTACGCGGCGGATGTTGGTCCGCGTCAAGTCAGAAAATATCTGACACCGTAGACAGACGACACGCTAACGGTATCGTCGTAAATGAGCCGACACATCTGACCGGCGATACGCTACACTCACTCGCAATGGAGGTTTGCATGCGTGGAAAACTATTCTTAGGTTTTGCAGTGGCGGTACTGCTCACGTCGGCCTGCTCGTCGACACCAGCGTCGACGTCAGAGGCCATGGAGATGGCTCCGGATGTGCAGGTATTACAGCCGTCTCCTGGCGTTGACATTGATCGTAGTACGGCGACGGGACAGGTGATCGATCAGCAGGGGATGGCAGGTTGGTATCCCCACGAAGGCGGCTTGATGGAGTACCGCGTGGCCATCCGATTTGGGCAGGAACCGCATACCATGCCAGAGGGTTGGAGTTTCGGGCGTGTGTCTGCGGTGGCGACGGACTCGAATGGACAGGTCTTTGTGTTTCATCGGGGGGACATGACTGACCCGATTGTGGTGTTTGATGCTGAGGGGACGTACGTTCGATCCTTTGGACGAGATTTCGATTTCGGCAATGAACACGGTCTTCGGATCGATCGCCATGACAACGTCTGGGTCACCGATAACGGGAACCATCGCGTTATGAAACTTACAAACGATGGTGAACTGTTGATGACGCTTGGTATTAAGGGGCAGGCCGGTACGACGGACGACACATTCGATCGTCCTGCTGATATCGCCTTTGGTCCTAATGATGAACTCTATGTGGCTGATGGGTATGGCAACAGCCGTGTCGTGAAATATGACGCGGAGGGAAACTTCGTCAAGACATGGGGGGTGCCAGGATCGGCACCGGGTGAGTTCGACTTGGTTCATTCGGTGGCCGTGGACTCGCAGGGCCGTGTGTATGCGAGCGATCGAGAGAATAACCGCATCCAAATCTTTGACGAAAACGGTGAGTTTCTCAAGATGTGGACCAATCTTGGGGCGACGCAGAATATTTTTATTACGCCTGACGACCAGGCGTGGGTGATTACGCATCGAGACAACGTTGAGAACATCACCTACGACACACTCGCTGGCCGGATCATGAACGTCGATATTGATAGTGGCGAAATTATTGGTGCGATGGAAAGTCCTGGCCATTGGTTGGATGTGTCTGAAGGAGGCGACATTTTTATTGGTAGCCTCACCGGTAACGTTTTTCGATGGTACAAAGGGTGGATGGCGACTGAGGAAGCTGCTCAGGCTGAGCGTCCATAATCTGCCTAGCTGACGTTGATTGAGGAGCCGAGACCTTGACCGGGTCTCGGCTCCTTTTTTGATTGGCATCTTTTACGAGTGAGAGATCACCCTGGCAATCTCACAACAAATCGATCAAGCACCACGCGTTGATGCTTTTCGACTGGCGACGGTCGTATGCATTGGAACTGTGCTCTGGTTGGTACCTGTTCCGGCTGGTGTCGATCCAAGGGGCTGGCACCTGTTGGCCGTCTTCGTGGCGACGGTGATTGGCATCATTCTTCGGCCGATGCCGATGGGAGCGACCGCATTCGTGGCGGTGGCTGTTGCGGTGGTCTCGGGGACACTGACGATTGCTGAGGCGACGGCTGGCTTTGGGAGTACGGTTGTCTGGTTGGTGGTCGCAGCATTTTTCATCGCGACGGCGTTTGTAAAAACGGGACTAGGTGCTCGGATTGCGTACCACTTCATGCGCCTCTTAGGAAAGAGCAGCTTGGGACTCGCCTATGGGATTGTCGCGACGGACCTTGTGTTGGCACCGGCGATACCGAGTAACACGGCACGCGGTGGCGGCGTGATCTATCCAGTTCTTAAGTCACTCTGCCTATCGCTCGGTAGTGATAGCGCGCAGGGCACACAGCGCCGCATTGCTGGATTTCTGACATTTACGGCTTACCAGAGTGTGGTGGTCACCAGTGCGATGTTTTTGACGGCGATGGCGGCAAATCCGCTTGTCGCAGAATTGGCTGGTCAGCAAGGTATTGAGATTACGTGGGTACGCTGGGCGGTCGCTGCAAGTGTTCCAGGTTTGCTGAGTCTGCTAGTCGTGCCGTTTCTGATTTATCGGCTCTATCCGCCTGAGATCACCCAAACTCCAGAAGCGCCCGCGTTAGCTCAGCAGCGGTTGCAAGAGATGGGAGCGATGCGCCGTGACGAGAAGATTCTGCTGGCAGTGTTTGTTCTGCTGTTAACACTGTGGATTGTGGGTGGGGCGATCGGGATTAATGCAACGACCACGGCGATGGTGGGTGTCGCGGCCATGCTTGCGAGCGGGGCACTCGCATGGAACGACATTCTTGAGGAACGAAGTGGCTGGGATACATTGATTTGGTTTGCGGTACTAGTGATGATGGCAAGTCAGTTAGGCCAACTCGGACTGCTCGATTGGTTTACAGATCAAGTGTCAAGTTTGTTGGGCGACAGTCATTGGCTGATCGCGTTTCTGAGTTTGAGTTTGATCTATTTCTATTCGCACTATTTCTTCGCGTCGAATACTGCGCATGTCAGTGCAATGTACGCGCCTTTCCTGGCTCTTGCTCTGGCGGTCGGGACACCACCTTTATTGGCCGCCCTATTACTCGGGTTTTTTAGTAATTTGTTTGCGTCGATGACGCATTACGGCACTGCCGCTGCGCCGATTCTCTTTGGGTCAGGCAACGTGGATATTGGCACCTGGTGGAAACTCGGCGCCATTATCAGCGTCGTTAATATTAGTATCTGGCTGGGTGTCGGGAGTCTCTGGTGGAATCTGCTCGGTCTTTGGTGATCAAGGCAGTGCATAGGCAACGAGTGCACCAGGGAAGTCAGTCTGCACACTGCCAATTTGTACGACGATGTAATGCTTGCCGTCGTGCATGTACGTCATCATGCCGTACTGGCCCGGAGCGGGGAGTTCCACGGTTCCAAGAATTTCTCCCGTGAACTTGTCACGTCCATGAAGTTCTAAGGGTGCGTCTGGCACGAATTGACCGGTGCCTTGGCTTAGTGAACGCGTTTGAACAAGAAGGTCTCCCGTGACGAGTTGAATCGACCAACCAGCGCCACCGGCGTTCGGAATATCAATGCCAGCCAGTTGTGGATTATTTCGAATAACTTCTGCTGTTTCACCGACAGGTAGTGACCATGACTTCTCACCAGTATTCATTTGGTATGCGGTGAGCTGATTGTCCATTGGTTTGAAGACTCGGATCCCATCAATTGTCGGCAGACCGGTGACTGATACAAAGGATTCTTGCGTGGTTGTCGGGCGACGAAAGCCCCCAGGCCGCCATGCGGCGACTGTTGTGCCGGTAGTTGGCGTGTCGTTTGGCGTGGCACCCGTGTCACTTGGGACCGCATAGTTCGGGTTATCTTCATCGATACCGTTCGTGGGGGCCATAAAACTTGGCGCGAAACAATTTCGCCGATGTGATGCAAACATCAATCCGGTACTTGGGTCGGCAACGGGTGGATGGTTAATGATGTTGCCGCCACCAATGCAGCCCACATTGTTGTAGTAGCTATTCTCATGATTTTCTGGGAGTGGAGGGACATAGAGTCCACCAACCCGGTAGTGTTCGAGGATCTCAAGGGCCCGTTGCCTGAGTTCTGGCGTGTAGTCAATAACGAATTCTTCCGTTAGACCATTGGTAACAATCGGGTCGACTGGCTCTGGTCGTGTGGGGAAGGGCTGCGTGGCCGCGGTATAGTTCCCAGGCACCTGTGTCTGAAAGACGTCGCGGTCTTCAATCGGCCAAAGTGGTTCGCCAGTTTCTCGATTGAAGGCAAAAACGAGGCCTTGTTTGGTGTTTTGGATGAGTGCCGGAACCTGCTGGCCATCAACCGTTAAGTCCATCAGCATCGGTGGGGTTGGGAGGTCATAGTTCCATTGATCGCTCCGGTGAATTTGGTAGTGCCAGCGTCGTTCTCCGGTCTGAACATCCAAGGCGAGGATGCAGCCTCCAAATAAATTGTCGCCTGGTCGATGCCCAGCGTAACTTTGGACGGTGGACGCGTTGGTTACGATGTACACGAGGCCCAGCTCGGGGTCAGCCGATGCCGGTGCCCATGAAGACATGTCCCCTGACCATTGCCACGCGTCGTTGTGCCATGTTTCGTGGCCAACTTCGCCGGGTCGTGGGATGACATGAAATTTCCATAAAAAATTTCCGGTGGCCGCGTCAAAGCCCATAATGTCGCCCGGTACGTTTTCAATACGAGTTTGTCCGTAGCTCGGTTGATGGCCGACGAGAACCACAACGACACCGTTGACGACGATTGGTGGAGCTGAACTTGTGACCATGCCAAGTTCCCTCGGGATCCCATAGTTCGGATCGTATGAAGGACCGCGGTCGACCCAACGCCCCCAGTCAGAGACGAGAGGTGGAATGAGGTCGGTGACCCCGGTGTCACCAAATCCATCTAAGGGTACGGCAGCACCCCAGTTTTCCAGTGGATATCCGGTCTTGGCATCAAGAGCCCATAAGAAGAACGCGGGACTCGTAATGTAGATGACTCCGCGGCCATTCACCTCGGCATAGGCCACGCCCTTACCGTACGCCTGGCGAGGTGACCGAAGTTGGCGAATGGTTTCCGGTTCGCGAAACGTCCAAAGAGTTTCGCCGGTTGCCGGGTCAATGGCGACCACCTGTCGACGCGTACTGGCGACCGTATAGAGAATGCCGTCCGCATAGATCGGCGTGGAACGCGAAAAGTAGTCGATGTTCGGTCCGAAATTATCGCTTCGCCAGACCCACTGCACCTCAAGATCATCAAAATTGCTGCCATTGATTTGATCGAGGCTTGAGGACCGCGTGTGCCCCGCGTCTCCTCCGAGATAGCGCCACTCACCGTTTTCAGTTCCAGGTAGGCGCTGAGCGAATGTTGTCGACGCTGTCAGGAGACCAATGACTGCGAATGAAAGAGCGAGCCTGGGAAATGTGAGGTGTCTGAAATCTTTGATCATCATTGGTTGTCCTTGCATACGGAAACGCATTTGCTGTCTAGCCTACAGTGCTTTCAGACTGTTGGAAATTAGTTTTTGACACAATGAACTTGGGGACAGGGAGCCTCGGTGATTCAGTGTTGATACTTGATGCAAGGATAGAATGTAATAATTGTTGAGTAGCGAAACAAACATGCGGAAATTTTTTACAAACGGCCAATTGGCAACGTGAATCCTGATACAGACCCATCAGGCACCACCATTAATTAGCCGGTCATCCCGATGGTGTCGGATTGATACTTCTCTCGACATTTGCGTCAGGGTATCGCAAGATATCAAGGTTATTAATACAAGAGCATGTGTTGGCAGAGTGACCAACGATGGAGAGATGACCATGAAACGCGCGATAGTCCTTACTGTTCTTTGTGCCTTCTCGCTTGTGGCGGTTGTAGCTCAAGATACGCCCAAGCTAATAGAGGTCGAACAACTTGAAGACAACTTGTTTGTACTGCGGGGTGAAGGCGGCGGTGGCAATACGGCGGTGTTCGTGACGACGGATGGTGTGGTCGTCGTCGACACAAAAAATCCAGAGTGGGGACAGCCGATTTTGGCCCAGATTAACCAGCTGACCAGTAACCCAGTGACGACGCTCATTAACACGCACAGTCATGGCGACCATGTCAGTGGAAATGTTGCGTTTTCAGCCACGGTCGAATTTGTGGCGCATGAAGTGACAAAATCAAATATGGAAGTGATGAGACCGTACACGGGACGCACCGAACCCCCTGTGAACGTCTTTGCCGATACGAATGGTCATGGCCTTCCGACACGTACCTTCAGTGATACGTTGTCGATTGGCACTGGCTCTGATCAGGTGGACCTCTACCACTTTGGCCGTGCCCATACGGGTGGCGATGCCTGGGTGGTGTTTCCGGCATTGCGTACCTTGCATGCTGGCGATGCGTTTCTCGGTAAGCGAGTACCGTTTCTTGATGCTGAAAACGGAGGAAGTGGAGTCGCGATTTCTGACACGGCACAAAAAGCGCATGACACGATTCGAAATGTCGACACGATCATTACCGGGCACAGCACTCAGATGAAGTGGAGCGACCTCAATGAATGGGCCGCCTTCAATCGTGACTTTTTGGCGATGGTACGGCAGGGACGAGCCGCAGGAAGAAGTGTTGATGAAATTGCCGACACATGGACCATCCCGTCACAATATGCTGGGTATGCCTCTCCCAATATCGCAAGCGTCAGGCAGAATATCCAGGTCATTGTTGATGAACTAGAAAATTAATGGCGCGTAACAATTACTGTCACTAGTTCGATCGTATCCAGTACAAACAGCCGGGACCAGACCCATCACCCATAGCAATCTCGTGGATGACGGCGAGTGTGTTGAGATCGACGACGGCGACGCGGTCAGCCGCTCGTAATCCCAGGTAGGCATGGGTGCCATTCGGCGCAACAAGTACGGCGCCATCGCCAGTATCAGTCGAACCTACGCTAATTCGTTTAATTTCATCGCGTGACGCTGCATCCAGGACGACCAATGAGGCGGCTTCCCCGTCAATGATTAGCACCCGACCATCCTTGGTAAACTTGAGGCGGTTCGCATCTCGCATGCCGAGGTCGAGCGTCTCGACGACTTGACGACTTTCCACGTCGATAATTGAGATGCCGCCATCGTTACGAGTGGCGGTCCAGAGTTCCTGGCCGTCTGGGGACAGGTCAAGACCTTCCGGGAGTTCGCCTGGAATAGGGATAACCGTCAGCGTCGCTGCTGCTGGACCGGCGTCAATATTGTCGACTACCGTGATGGAATTGGACCGCGTGTTTGGCATGAACATGGTGTTCGTGGCCGCGTCATGCACCAGCATATGAGTGCCTTCCTGGCCGATGCCAAGAGTCCACTCAATTTCATCAGCGACCGGGTCATAACGGCCAATAGACTTATATCCTTCGATGGTGAAATAGAGCTTACCGTCTGAAAAGAGGACGTCATGAGTGCCGCTGCCATTGCCAGGATTGACGCGACGAATTTCTTGCTGTGCCGCGATGTCGATCACGGAAATTCCATCGACCATACTCGTTACAAACGCGTACCGACCGTCACTTGAGGCGGTGACCTCGTGCGGGTCTCTGCCGGTCTCTACGCGTCCCAGAATAGTTCTATTTGCTGGGTCGACGATGGCCAGCGCGCTGGCGTCCCGTAGTAAGACTAAGAGACGGTCCGACGGAACTGTTTGGGCAGTGGCACTGTTTAGCCCGATGGTCACGGTGCAGACGAAGAGTAATAGAACCGCCCGCGCTGAGTATGTGAGTCGAGTCATGTGTCTCCTCCGGTCTCATCTGCTAATGGATGCGTGCCCATGAGTTGCGTGTCCAGCTTATCACCGGGACCTCGCATGGTAATCGACAGAAGCTCGCCTTCGCGGTTCCGAGATTAGCAACGAAGTGATTCTCAGCGATATGTCACTGAATCCGCTATCTTTAGCAGGCTGATGTGATTCTCATTCAGTACGGAAACATAGTGAAAAGGATTACGCAATGATGCGAAGCATGGTCGTTGTTTGTGTGCTGTTGTTTACGGGGCCGGTGCACGCGCAAGTGGCGGGTGGGGAGCTGGAAGACCAAGCCGTAACGTGGCTGCAAGAATACATCCGGATTAATACGGTGAATCCTCCTGGAAACGAGATCGCCGGAGCCCGATTTTTGGCAGCGATTTTTGATTCCGAAGGTATTCCGTATGAGATTGCTGAGTCCGCACCGGGCCGGGGCAATATATGGGCGCGTTTGGAAGGAGGGGATGAGCCAGGACTGTTGCTGCTCCATCATATTGATGTTGTACCGGCTGACCCGCGCTATTGGATCACAGATCCGTTATCTGGTGAGATTCTTGACGGCAACATTTATGGACGTGGCGCACTTGATACCAAGTCTCTCGGCATTATCCAACTCGCTGCATTCTTAGACCTGCATCGGTCAGGTGTTGAATTAAGTCGTGATGTCGTATTTATGGCTACGGCAGATGAAGAAGCTGGAGGACTTTTTGGTGTGGGCTGGCTCATCGAGCAGCGTCCAGAATTGTTTGCGAATATTGGTTATGCCCTCAATGAAGGCGGCGGCGGGTCCTTGACCGACGGACGCACGCAGTTTTCTATCGAGATCACGCAAAAAGTTCCGTATTGGCTTCGGCTGACTACACGTGGTGAACCAGGCCACGGTTCTCGACCACAGGCATCAACCGCCGTGACGGAACTTGTAGCTGCACTCGATCGCTTACGTGAGCATGATTTTCCATTTCGAGTTATTCCGGCTGTCGACGCATATTTTCGAGGAATGGCGGTTACGCGGAGTCCGACCTGGCAACGTCGGTATGTGGATATTGCTGCCGCAATTCAGCAACCCGGTGTGGCTGATGAACTGCGTAATGAGAATCCAAGTCATTACGCACTTCTTCGGAACACGTGTTCCATGACGCGCTTGAGTGCGAGCGAGAAGATCAATGTGATTCCGACGGAAGCATGGGCCGAGCTTGACTGTCGACTACTTCCTGATCAGTCACCAGAGGCATTTCTGCAAGAACTCGGTGACATATTGGGTGAGGCGGTCGACGTTGAGACGTTAATGGGCTTTACGCCGGCTTCTTCATCTGCAGAGACGGGCTTGTTTCGGACGATTGAGGATGTAACCCACGATCATTATCCGGAGGCGCATGTTGTGCCGTCCGTGTTACAAGCATTTACTGATAGTCATTTTTTGCGTGATCTTGGCATTACGGCCTACGGTTTTCGCCCGGTTGCGATACCGAGTGAGGATAGTGGGGGAGTTCATGGAAACAATGAACGGATTTCCGTCGAAAATGTCAGGTTAGGGGTGACGGCGATGTCTGACATCGTAAGAAGTTGGGTTGTTGATTGAGTGCTTTAGGTCTCAGTTTGTTGGGAAGCGAGTCAGGCTGAATGCACAGAAGCTGATTCTGATTTTTAGTGTGGCGACCTCAGAAAGACTCTGATGAGGTTGTGTGGCAGGAAGTCTTACGCCGTTCCCCGAATGACCTTAAGTGTTGTTCGGATTTGTCCAACATGCATCGTCGTATGCTCGGCAGCGTGAAAGAGTAGTCCGATGACGGTGGAGGGTAATTCGTCTCGGCCGACCGCTCGTGATTGGTAAAGCAGCTCATCGGGAGTGGTTTTGAGTTGTGTGAGGCAATGATCGATACGGTTACGGACAGCCATGAATAATTCGTCCACCGTCGCATTGGTGGCGATCGTATTTTCATGTGCGAGATAGTTCCGCTGTGAGGTGGTGAGGTGTTCGCCTCGTGCATAGGAAAATAATCGGTCCAAACTACCGTTGATATGTGCAATGTGGAAGCCAATGGACGCGGCACCACCCGGTGAGATCCGGCACTCTGTTGTTAGTAATTCATCTTGGAGTGTCATCAGTTCACGTCGTGCTTGCACGAGCGAATGTGCAACGGGCATGATCGAATCAGAGACGTCCGTAACTCGTCCTAAGAGCCATGCTTCAGGCTGTGACATTACTGGTGACAATGTACTATGACGTGGGCGCCGTGAGCACTACGCCAATCCGATTGGAGATGTTAGATGTATCAAATTTTTTTGTGGATGGTCCTGTTATGTGTTGGTGTGACTTTACCGGTTCAGGCACAAAACCATGCTCCAAATCCGTACGTCGCTGATTCAGGCTGGGCAGACGCGCCGCCTGGACGCGCCTTCGGGCCGACCGGGGCAGTGTACCCGGCTGGCGACGGCAGTGGAAATATTTGGGTGGCCGAACGGTGCGGTGTGAATGACTGTTCCTCACGACCAGGCATTGACCCGATTCTGTTGTATTCACCGGAGGGCAAGGTGCTGACGAGCTTTGGTGCGGGGTTATTTCTGTGGCCGCATGGCATCTTCGTTGATCACGAGGGCGATGTATGGGTGACCGATGCTCGCGGTCACGATGGTAAAGGCCATCAGATTCATAAATTCAATCCTCAGGGTGATTTGTTGTTGAGTTTGGGAGTCGCCGGTATCGGTGGTGTGGGTGATCAAATCTTCAACGCGCCAAGTGATCTTGTTGTTGCTCGAGATGGAACGATTTTTGTTGCTGACGGACATGGCGGAGGTGGGAATAACCGAATCGTTAAATTGTCATCCGAAGGGGTTTATATCAAGGAATGGGGAGCCACTGGCGGTGAGGACGGAGAATTCCGAGACCCTCACGGGATGGCAATTGATTCGCAAGGTCGTCTCTTTGTTGCCGATCGACGCAATAGACGCATTCAGATATTTGATCAAGACGGGACACACCTCGATAGTTGGTACCAGTTTGGAGCGCCGAGCGGTATTTTCATTGATGGCGAAGACATCCTGTATGCGTGTGATGTAGGTGCTGACGATGGGAGGACCGATGGCTTTCTCCGGGGCATTCGTATCGGTAGTGTCACGGATGGACGTGTCGTGGCTTTCATTCCAGACCCGGGCCTCGACACAAACGGCAATCCGACCGAAGGTGTGGCAGTAGACGGGAAGGGCAATATTTACGGGGCGGAGGTTGGCGAAGGGCGGCTGACCAGATACACAAAAAGGTGATTCAGTAGGCGCCGTGCAGCGAACCGCGCTTTCGCAGAGAGTCAATTATGGTCATTGGTAGTTTCGTCGCTTTTCTATTGGTGTTCGTGCTTATTGGTGCCGCAGCTACTTTGAAGAGTGAGCGAACTGGTACGGATTACCTAGTCGCCAATCGCAATGTTCGTCCGTGGCTTGTCGGACTGTCCGCAATGGCCACCAATAATAGTGGGTACCTGTTCATTGGCGCTATCGGGTACACCTATGCCAGTGGGTTGGAGTCTCTGTGGGTAATGTTCGCATGGATGGCAGGCGACTTTGTGGCGAGCATGTTCATTCACAAGAAGATGCGTGACATTGCTCAGCAACGAAATAGTTTGAGTTTCGGAGGCTTAGTTGCTACGTGGGATGGGCAGAACTTTAAATATGTGCGGGTGCTGGCTGGTGTTATTACCGTACTGTTTTTGGGTGCGTACGCGGCTGCGCAATTTACTGCGAGCAGTAAAGCCCTGTATGTCGTATTCGGTTGGGACTACAGCATTGGGGCGATTATCGGCAGTGTGATCGTGTTGATTTACTGCCTTGCTGGTGGAATTCGAGCGTCGATCTGGACAGATGCGGCTCAAGTGGTGGTGATGTTTCTAGCCATGGGCCTCATGCTTATTATCGGCATCAATGAGATTGGAGGGGTTGATACATTCTTTGCGAATCTCGGGGATGTATCGCCTACGTATCTGAATTTATTTCCTACAACCATTGGAAGTGGTGTGGTGGCGGTCGCACTTTTCATCCTGGGTTATGTGGCTGGGGGCGTTGGAATCGTAGCGCAACCGCACGTTATGAGCAGATTTATGGCTCTGGATGATTCGGCTCACATGCGGCAAGCACGAGCGTATTACTACGGGACGTACTTTTCTTTTTGCGCAGTGACCTTTTTGGTTGGTCTTACCGCCCGATTGGTATTTCCCGACACGTCCGCTTTTGATGCCGAACTGGCACTGCCAATGATGGCGGTGCAGTTACTGCCAGAGGTATTGGTTGGTTTGATTCTGGCTGGAGTTGTCGCAGCATCTGTGTCGACGGCCGACTCACAGATTTTAGGCTGCAGTGCGGCCTTAACAGAAGACATTATTGGTCAACAAGAAAGTTCGATTAGACTTCGCAGGATTGCGACTGCTGTAGTGACTGCTATTGCTCTTGGGATTTCATTGTTTGCAGTGACTAGTGTGTTTGCACTTGTTCTGTATGCATGGTCAGTGTTGGCTGCAGCCTTCGCACCTCTGATTATCATTTATGCGCTTGGGGAAAAGCTTAGAGAATCAACGGCGCTAACACTGATAATCGGATGTACTTTTGTCGCGTTGGGATGGAGAGCGCTTGGTTGGGATGCAATGATGTATGACGTGGCCCCCGCGATGATTTTTGGACTCGGCTTCTATTTTCTTGTGGTGAAGCCTTTTGGGAGTGCGCCGGTCAAGTCGGCCTGATTTGTGAACGGCGTAGAGCGTTTCATCGTGTCGTTATCACGGTGACCTATTCAGCCTGCGCGCATACCGTGATGACTTCTGCGTCTATTTTCTATTGTATTCAACCGCGGTGACATATGTAACTCGGGATAACTGATGTTCGGATACAAAAAGAATAATCGAGAGCGCCTATGCCGCGGCAGGGGATAACCTGAGTCTGGGTTTTTAATTTATGTGGAAATACGCACGAGTTGGAACGGTAATGTCGGTTGCTGTGCAGGTGTCTGTGCTTATGGCGTGCGGCGGTAGTAGTTCGACAACACCTGTGGCCCCTACGACGACTGCGACCACGACCACAACACCCGTGACGACCAGCGTGACGTTTAGCGGCACGGTCAAGAATATTGTGACTGGAACCAGTGTGAGTGGTGCTACCGTGACGGTTGGGACCGTGTCAACGACGACAGGGACGGATGGAACCTATAGTCTTGAGGTGTCTGAGTCGGGACAACCAAGTTTTTCGGTGGCGGCTGCTGGGTACCACACGCGGGAGTCAGCGGTAACGATGACTGGGGCCACGACCATTAATCCCGAGATTATTCCGCATGGCGATGGGTTCGATTTAAGCTTTTTTGATTATCTGTTTCGTGACAATGGGACACGAGGTACGGCCCGTCGAACGTCGACGCCTACTTATGAGATTTGGACGCGGCAGTTCACGTGTCTTGAGTTAAGTACGGATGGATATAACGCCTGTGTGCGGATGCAGGCGCTTGACGCAGAAGTGCCCGCTGGATTTGAAACATTAGCCAGAGACTCGATTGCGAAGATCGGACGATTATCTGGTGATGCCGTTACCAATGCGCCGATTACGACAAAATCTCATACCCCCGGCACCATTCTTGACCGCAATGACTGGGGAACAGCTTCTGGTGTTGTGAGTATCGAGTATCAGACAACCGGCCTCTGGGTCGATGCGAATAATAACGGTGGTGACGCCTGTTACTGTAGTAATGATCTGTATGAAGCCGGACCGGGTCATATCGTGTATGGGACGCGATCGGGTTTGGACCGAAAGATCCATGAACATGAGGTCGGACATTCTGTTGGTTTTGGTCATCCCAGTCCACCCGCACCGACGCTGCCGACATTCATGTACGACTATCCATATGCCATTACGTCAGCGGATGAACTCCATGGGCGTATTCTGTATCGCCGACCGAATGGCAGTTTGACTCCTGACCGAGACCCCGCAGGGGTCACCATTAATTAAAGGCAACTGCGCCGTAGATGCAACCGGGCAAAGGGTTGGTCGAAGGTTTGTAGAGATATGTCTAGGACGAGTCGCGTATCATTATCTGTTTGTCATGGTTTGATTGGTCGACCCTCTAGCGCTGACCTCTCAGTGAAGCATTGAAGAGTGTTGCCGAGCGTTATGGCGGTTGTGACTATTGAATGGTATCCATTTCATTTATGTGTAGTGTTAGGCGTCGTCTAGGGCTAAAAGTCATGACGACGTTTCTCAGCATGTTTGCCCTCGGTGGATGGCCTACGTACGCTCATTCAGAAACAGAGCGTCACGAAATTGTCTCTCGGCAAGAAGGCGATCGCTCTAGTGTGACGGTGACGACGTTCTTAAATATTTCGAGCGATCCGTCCGATGATTGGTGGGGGATCGGTATTGCAGAGGTTGTTGCTGTCGGATTAGACGAGGTCTCGGAACTGGAGGTACAGAGGCCAGTATTGCCAGGAAGATTGCACGATACCGACGATGGAGGCGGGCCGGTGTCCGGCTCCCGCTGGGTGATTACGGGTACTTACCAACGTTTCGAGAATCAGATACGGCTGACGGCTAAAGTGTCCGATGTTGTGGATGGTAGTGTTTTCCAGAGTGTCATCGTCGATGGCGCAGTCTCGGAGTTGTTTTCGGTACAGGATGAGCTCGTCGAGCGACTCCGCAGCGCCTTTGACGGTGACGCGGCTCCTTCTACCGACGGGAACGAGAGGTTACTCCCTGCCGAGAATGTTTTACCGGAAACTGTCATTGCAAGTGTCGTAGTCCCTGAACCGCCGGAGACGATGGTACGTGATGCGGATGGGCACGCAACCATTCGTGCCGTGCGTCTCGTGGATGGATTAAGTCTTGATGGTGTCCTTGACGAAGTTGTTTATCAGACGGTCCCCGCAATTAGTGGATTTATTCAGCAGGCACCAAATGAAGGCGAAGCTGCAAGTGAAAAGACGGAGGCGTGGATTTTCTTCAGTGATACGTCGGTCTATGTGAGTGCGAGGGTGTGGGATTCGGCCCCTGAGAGTGCATGGGTCATGAATGAAATGCGCCGGGATACGAGTCAGCTGCGAGACAATGATTCATTGTTTGTGTCATTTGATACCTTTCACGATCAACGCAATGCTGTTGTGTTTTATACAAATCCGATCGGGGCGATTGGGGATTTTGCCGTTACGAATGAAGGAAATCCGAATAGCGACTGGAATCCTGTGTGGGATGTGCGGACGGCTCGATTCACCGGTGGGTGGACCGTGGAGATGGAGATCCCGTTCAAATCGCTTCGGTATCGTCCGGATGCTGATCCGGTCTGGGGCGTACAGCTCCACCGAAGAATCCGTCGGAAGAACGAGCGAGTATTTCTGAACGCGATTCCGATTTCTGCAGGTCGATCAGGAGTGTTTCGAATTTCTGAATCCGCCACAATGGTTGGTATCGAGGTGCCATCTGGAGGCACGAAGTTAGAGATCAAGCCCTATGCGATTGGTGGTGTTACGACGGACCTGATAGCGGTCCCGCCAACACGAAACGTTGCCGATGCGAATGGAGGGCTTGATGTGAAGTACGGCATCACGGAGAACCTAACGGCTGACTTCACCTACAACACAGATTTTGCGCAAGTTGAAATCGATGAACAACAAGTCAACCTGACCAGATTCAGTCTGTTTTTTCCAGAAAAGCGAGAATTTTTCCTTGAGGGGCGCGGGATTTTTGACTTCGCGCGAGGTGTCACGATCAGCAATAGGAATAGTGCTTTACGACAACTTGGCGGAAACTCTCGAAGTTCGGCCGGGAGTGGCAATGCTCCCACGTTGTTCTATTCACGGCGGATTGGTTTGCAAGGTAGTTCCGTTGTCCCAATTGTCGGTGGTGGTCGTGTTACGGGGAAAGTCGGTGCATTAGATGTTGGGGCGCTCAATATTCAGACGAATGATGAAGTGATTTCTGGAGCGGAAGCAACCAATTTTACGGTTGTCCGATTGAAGCGGGATGTGCTGCGACGAAGCAGCGTCGGAGCGCTGATGACAAATCGTTCAGTTTCATTGTCGGGGCCAGGCTCAAGTCAAACAATCGGGGCGGATGGCACGTTTTCTTTTTACGAGAATGTGAATCTGGTTGGGTACGCGGCAAAAACGAATACGCCGGATTTTCACGGCCGTGACGCAAGTTACCAAGGGCGGTTTCTGTATACCGGTGATCTCGTGGGTTATGAGGCAGAACATTTAGTTGTGGAGGACAATTTTATGCCGGAGGTTGGATTTCTCAGGCGTGATAATTTCCGACGCTCGTATACGTCTGGGCGATATAGCCCCCGCCCTCAATCAATCGATGCGATTCGGCAGTTTCGGCTTGAGGCGGCAGTGGATTACACCGTCGCGGCGGATACCGGCACGGTGGAAACTCGGCAAACACAACTTGGATTCCTGACGGAATTTGAAACCAGTGACAGAGTTGGGGTGTCCGTCGCTGAAAACTACGAGTACCTTGTCCGCCCGTTCGAACTGAATCCCAGTGTCACACTGCCGGTCGGAGGATACCGATTTCGTGATGTTGAAGCGAAGTACACGCCGGGCGCTCAGCGCCGATTAACAGGAACATTTACGGCACGAGTGGGCGAATATTTTAACGGCAGTATCCGGTCATTCGGATTGCAGCGCGCGCGTCTTGAAGTCACGCAACGCCTATCTATAGAGCCGACTCTTTCTTTCAATTGGATTGATACGCTTCAAGGTTCTTCGCGGATGGCCTTAGCTGTGTCGCGGATGAACTATACGTTCACGCCACGGATGTTATTTAGTGGGTTGATGCAGTACAACTCTAGTACGCATTCGATAAGCAATAATTTTCGATTTCGATGGGAATATTTACCGGGAAGCGAATTGTTTGTGGTGTACAGCGAAGATCGTGAAACCGATCCGCTTCGCCCGGACCGGTTGTCGGAATTGCGTAATAGAGGATTCGTCGTGAAAATCAATCGGTTGTTTCGATTTTAGGCAAGGCTGTCCGGTAAGGTGCAGCACCGACCCGCAACGGTGGCCGGATCGGCGCCGCACGATGTATTGTGATCGTTAGGCGATAGTCACCAGACGGTTACTTCTCGACTCGTGAAAATTCGAAGTTAACCGAATCGTCACGAAGGTTCCATGTCTCCACACACAAATTGATGAAGCCGTCGGTGACATCATCGAACGAATAAATCGTCATGATGTGACCGTCGCGAGTCCAGACTCCATTCCGAATGCCTTGGTTCATGTCGCCATCATCAGTGAGTCCGCGCCCGACACCAGTGACGGATCCCTGCGTTTCATGTTTCGGATTTACAAGAAAGTTATACGTTAACCACACCTTGCCGTAATGCCCGGCTTTTCCAACGACATTCGCGGTGCCACCGTCTGCGGTGGTTGTGATGGATGTAATCGTGCCTTCTACGGCAAAGCTCTCGGCCCCGAGTTTTAATTTGTCTGCTACTGACATGTCAGCTCCTTACGAATAACTACGTGATTGTTGACCAAAATTTTACTGTTGAGATGTGTAGATTTATTGAGAGTAATAAGTTGCCGATTCTATGACAACGAGGTGTTGTCAACAAATGCAAACTTTCTGTTATGAATACTGCCTATGCAGACCATTGGCTGGTCTTGGATTTCAAGGTCGGTTCGGTTTTTGTGCTCGACCGAGTCTATAATTGGTCCCTTATCGGACACGGTTAGGAGACCTGATATGAAATTGCGGTATACGTCGTGTTTTGCAGCGCTGCTACTTGTTGTTGGCCTCGTGTCGACAGCGACAGCCCAGACACCAAGCGATCCTTCTCGATGGGCCGACGCTATCTCAGCATTTGATGCGAATGCTGATTCCCGACCAGAGGGCGCGATTGTTCTCACCGGAAGCTCTAGTTTCGCTCGTTGGAACACGATGGAAGCGGACTTAGCGCCACTCACCGTAATTCCCCGGGGATTCGGTGGTAGCACGATGGCCGATTTACTTCACTATGTGGATAGGGTGGTTTTGAAATACAAGCCACGAGCGGTGGTCATTTATGAAGGCGATAACGACACGTTTTACGGTGTCGCTCCGAGCACGATCATTGGTCAGCTAAAGGAAGTCGTTGGCAAGATTAATACGGCGCTTCCTGACACTCGCGTCTATGTTCTCTCGGTTAAGCCAAGCTTGTCTCGTGTTTCGGTGTGGGACAAAGCACAAGAGACCACCGAGTTGTACAAACAAGTGATTGCGTCCGATAGTCGCTTGCATTTCATTGATGTGGCTACGCCATTTCTCAAAGCAAATGGTCAGGTAATGGACGATGTGTTCATCGACGATGGTTTGCATCTTAACGATAAAGGCAATCGCATTTGGGCCGCAGCGATTAAGGCTGTGCTTATGAAAGTCGAAGCTCAATACGAAGCGACGGCTGAATAACTGCAAGCGAACACTTTTTTTGTAGGGTGTGTTGCGTCGCCGGAGTGTCATTTACAGCGAGTCAGGTGTTCTGGCGCTTCCGTCGGGCTGTGAGCCTCTCGGGTTTATTGTGTGAGTTCTGTACTGAAGAATCTAGGTTGAGATGAGCGTGCCTGCTTCGCCCGTAGCCCCGCCCAGTTTGCTGCAGACGAATCATAGTTTTCTGGGCGTTGCATGAATGAATGCCCATTCTGCGGCCAGGCCGTTGTAGATCATGCGAGAGTTTGCACGCACTGCAAGAGAAATCTTGTATCGCTGACTCCAGCAGCCAAGGTGGTATTGGCCGGATTGGGACTAGCTGCTACTGGTTGCGGACTCACAGTGCTGGGTTGGATGATTCTTCCAATATTGTTGGTGTATTTGGTGGCTATCGGTGCGTGCTGAGTGGTTCTTTCTGAGGTGCCGACGGGTTTCGATAATGGCGTTTTGCGCGGAAAGAATCTGCAATGAAACAAAATGATGGTTCTGACGTCTCTAATGAACGAGGTCGTGACGTTTCTGACGATCGGGTAATCGCGGTCTGTAGTCCTCAATCAAAGTACATTCCGTTTTTTGTTGACTGTGTTGTTGTGGGTGAATGCAATGAATAGGTTGTTCTGGATTGTCTCGGGTCAGGCTCTACTTGTCGTATACGGTAGCGCCTTGGTCGGTGTGCACGAGGTCGACGCTGGACAAGAACAAACCAATTCGGTCATCGAGGCCAAAGAAAATCAGTCGAGCAGTGTTTTGCCGTTTGTGCATCGTGGTACTGAGTCAGAGAGAGAGTGGATCGGTATTGGTATTGCAGACACGATAACGGCTCATTTAGACGGTGCTTCTCGTGTGAATCCGAGACGGAGTGGTCGTGATTTTCGAGAAGGGTTGCTTGGGAGTGTCATTGTCAGTGGCTCGTATCAGATCTTAGAGGAGACCCAGCTTCAGATTACGGCGGAGCTGACACATAAAGATACAGCTGAAGTCTTGGCATCTTTGTCTGTAGACGGGATGGTTGAAGAGTTATTTCAGCTGCAGGACCAACTTGCAACCTGGGTCCTGAGAGAACTTACGGTAGGTCGAATCGAAGAGACCAGAGTGAATTCAGGTGACGCGGTTGTGCTGAACGAAGTGGAGACCACCTCACGGGCCGGGGAATTTCGTGAAGAAGACAAGTTGAGTAATGCGAGTGAGAGGGCATTTGGTATCAGTGGGATTACAGAACAAGAGAGGGCGACAGGAGTAGTGAATGAATTCTTTACTGTCGAACCCCCACGGACCCCTGAATCACCCGTGATCGATGGCATTCTGGATGAGCCGGTCTGGGCGAATGCTGCCGTGATCGAAAATTTTACTCAACAAGAACCAAATGAAGGTCAGGCAGCAACGGAACGCACGATTGTCCGCCTTATGTACGACTCAGAATCGTTGTACATCGCGATGGAAGCACATGACTCTATTACGGATGGTGTCATCGCAACCGAGATGAGACGTGATTCATTCCAGCTATTGGATGAAGACAATTTCCAGATCATTCTCGATACATTTAACGACAGCCGGTCGGGCTACATGTTTGTGACGAGTCCATTGGGTGCCAAGCTTGAGCAGCAAATTTCTGAAGAAGGGGAAGGCGGCTATAGCCGAAGTTCCAGTTCGACGAACTCAAATGTCAATGTCGACTGGGATGGCGTCTGGGATGTTGCAACCCAGCAAACTGGAACCGGATGGGTTGCCGAGATCGAGATACCCATGGTGACGATGCGATTTCCCAAGACCGATCGTCAGGTATGGGGCCTCAATTTTATGAGGAATATCAGGCGAAAGAATGAACAGGTTTACTGGGCGCCTGTTCCTAAAGGCTACGAACTGATGCGTGTCAGTCGTGCCGGTACGTTAATTGGATTATCCGGCATCGATCGCGGCATGGACCTGCGTGTGACTCCATATGTTCTAGGGTCAGGAAGGCAGGACCGAAACACCGTCGCGGTGTTCGATGGTTCTGGAATGAATGATGTCGGCGTTGACGTCAAATACGGTATCGCTGCTGGACTCAACCTTGATCTCACGTTAAACACCGATTTTGCTCAGGTCGAAGTCGATGAGCAACAGGTAAACCTGACTCGATTCCCACTGTTTTTCCCAGAGAAACGAGATTTCTTTCTTGAGAATGCCGGTATGTTTGGCGTGAAATCTCAGCAGTCATTTGGTCGAGTGGCTGACCTGTTTTTTACCCGCCGCATTGGACTCGCGAATGGTCAACCCGTACCGATTATTGGCGGCACTCGCTTAACTGGGAAGGTGCAACGCCACAATGTCGCGGTTATGAATATCCAAACGCAAGCAGTGGGTGGAGAACTGGGAGAGAACTTTTTTGTCGGTCGATACAGTCGAGATATTTTTGCTCGTTCGAAGGTTGGCGGTATCGTTGTCAACAAAGAAGCCATCGGAGGATCGCACTTTAATAGGACGCTAGCGGTTGATACATCACTTACGCCCCATCCATTCTTGTCCATTACGGGATTCGTTGCGAAAACAGAATCACCTCAGGTGACACGTGACGACATGATGGGACACATGATGGTGATGTGGTTAAGCCCGTCGGCTCGAATCTATAGCGAATATAGCGATATTCAAGACAACTTCAATGCCGAAGTGGGGTTCGTTCCGCGTCTTGGCATTCGCCGGTCGAAACTGCACGGGCAATGGAATCCTCGACCTGGGCGTTGGGGGATTCGGTCGATGGATCCGATGTTGAATGTCGAATACACAACGGACCAAGCGAATCGATTGCTGACTCGGCGTGTTCACCACATGATGGGGATTCAATTTGAGGATGGGTCGAGTGTCACGTTCATTACGAACAAGATGTTCGAACAACTTGACGTGCCGTTCCAGATTTCCAAAAACACGACAATACCGGTTGGCACCTACCGCTTTTGGACACCCAGCGTGTTTTATCGAAGTGACCCGTCACAACGCGTGTCAGGGAACGCGCGGTATTCACCGCAGGGATTTTTCGGTGGTCGGCGCGTCGATTGGGGCGGCGGTCTGAATTGGCGCGCCACAAGTCGGATTGCTGCACAGGCGAGTTTTCGACGAAGCGACGTGACACTCCCGGGGGGGGCATTTGTTGCTGATCTTGCTTCGACGACATTTGATTTGGCGTTGTCGCCAGAGATGACACTTCGGTCTTTGATTCAATATAACTCGACGACAGATTCTATTAGTACCAGTGTGCGGTTTAATTGGATCTATAAGCCAGGAAGCGATATCTATATCGCGTACGACGAGCTCAGAACTGACGATTTCTTAGGGCTTGACCCAACGCTTCGCCACAATGGGTACGTGCCGTGGATACAAAACCGTCAACTTGCTATCAAGATGACGTATCTCTTAGCACGCTAAAGAAACAACGCGTGCCGAGAGTCCGTATGCGTAGCGTTCTCTAGAACTGCCCCTGGTGTGAGCGGTACATTTGTTGCCCCAACATATGCAATGTTGGCTCAAACGCGATGGTGTCTTTAGGGTAGTGATTTCTGGTAGCCAATCTGGAATGTCAATCCGGATTTCATTTGCGGACCATTCAGGTCTTGCTGCACGGGATAGAACAGTTCGATACCAATCCGGTCACTGTGAGCGCCCGGAAAGATCGACAGTACCTGGTTGAGTCCTATCCCGATTTCCGTGACAGTCCCACCATAGTTTGCTGGATTTGCTGTTTGGACAGGAGCAGAAATAGCGGTATTGCGTCCATCGATAGCGTCCTGTCTTTGGTGAGTCACACGAAACGATACTGATGTACGTCGGGCGAGTTCTTGCTGTAGCCAGCCAGTTAGTGACACGACGTCTCCAAAGTTCCAGGTATTTGTTCGGATCGCATTTTGTGAACGCAATTGCCAACCGTAGACACGGCTATCCAGAGCAGCGACGTACGTGAGTGCAGATACTGCAGACGTGGCGCCGTCTCCATTTTGCATGCCGTATGGAAGCGTCATTTTCATTCGCATATTCATTGGTGTGAGCACCTCGCCACTGGAATCATTCGCACCGACCGATTGTTCGATGCCAACTTGGGCGTGCACGCGGGATACGTCGCCTTCATAGAGTCTAATTAACCCGGAGAGTGAGATGTCCGCGAGATCACCAGTTGACGTGGAAAATGAACCGAGTAAGTTTCGTTGCATGCCACCCATGCCACCCATGCCACCCATGCCACCCATCGGCATCGCACCTTGGTAGGTGTTTAAGTCCATACTTTTTTGAGTAAACATACCCATGCCCATCAGCGTAACTACGTCGCTCGGTGCATACATCACGCCTAGCATGGTCATATCCATTGCCATGTCTTGCGGAACGACACTGAGTTTGGTTGACATATTGGCCATTTGGTAGGGATTAGAAAGAGCAAGGATGTTTTGATCGGTGAGGTCGGTTGTTCCGGTGCGATTGCCAGACATTAGCATTCTCATGTACCGGGCCGATACCATCCATTCGCCCTTTCCATGATAGTGGTCACCCATCACACCAATTGGTGCATGGGCGATAGCGCGTTCTTGCGCGTGCCCGTCGGTTTTTCCAAGTGCAAAAAAGACAAACAATAAAATCAAACGAGTGACGCACGCTTTGTACATTAGATCCACCTATTTGCTACAACAGTTCAAAGGACCGGAGACGTCTTGACGAATTCTCGTTGTGGCTCATCCGAGGTTTGTCAAAGATGGGTCCTAATACGATTACGCGACCTACATCTGGTCGTGCTCAATTCGATCGAGCAGGAATCCTCGTGCTGGTTACGCAGGAATGAGTGTTAGCAGTGACGCGTTAACAAGGTGGTGGAACTGGGGGAGGGACTATATGGTCAGAGTATCTCGAAGACACGCCCATAACGTCAAACAGTCTCGTACTCTCTACGACGTGCGTAAATACGATCGCACCCTCGTGCATGTTCTGAATGGACAGCATGAAGAGATCTTGTGTTGTTGGGCAGTCAATCTGAGAACCGTGTTTGTCGGGTAGATGCTGGGTCCTCATCGGGCAGAGATCCATCGTGCATTCCCGACTTGTCGAGTGGTGAGGGCAACTGTGGACGGCCACATCGTGAGATGCGGCTATCAACACTGCACCACTCACGAATAATTGAAGCAGTAGAACCGCGGTAGCCGTGACTTTATACATAGCCCAGATGGCAGCTGTATATTGCACACTAAGATTGAGGTGCTTTTCAAGTCGCGACGCTATAAATTGTCACAATACAAGGGTTTGATCTCATCTCAGTCCTAAACGAGTGATCTGCGAAGCAAATGCAAAACTCAGAGAAAAGATCGTTGCGACACTGACGAATGCGATGGCCTTCTGGATAGTGGCTGCTTCAACCATTTGGTCGTAGCTGTCAAGCGGGCTGGCGCTGACTAGCTGGTAGATGACGTAACAAGATGTGGCGATGACATAGAACATCGTTACCAGCGCATATTTATTGTCGACTGAACTCCTCAGCAAGACAATGAGATAAGCCAGTGCGCCGGGTACTAAAAATCTAAACGCATTAACGGCGAGAAATACATGTATTGGGCGATACAGATCGTGCGGGGTGAGTCCGACGCCTGCGAAACAGATTGTGCCAATCAGAAAAAATATCGATCCGACGATTGATAACCCATAGTTCAGTGGGTCCGCTTTGAATAGTCGCGGGACAAATGTGAAGCCGATGCCGACACCAATGAACATAAACATGGCTTGATTGAAGAAAAACGCAGAATAAAAGTTCACGACGCCAGAGTGTGAACGATACCCACCCAAGTCACTCAAGAAGTTATGAGTAAGCGAGTAGCCGGGTTGTGCGGGGTTATGAATGTTCCCACCGGGATAGCAGTAGATGGCAATGGTGACTGCGATGATAAAAAACAACGCGACGAATCGGAGTACTGTGACAGTCCAAAAGCGGTACATATGATTTAACGATGGGTGTTAGGTTGTGGCCTCTTGTGCAAGCATGACGACTTCGAATCTATTGCTTAGCTTATCGAATCGATATCGTTTTTCGATTGACGAATGCCATCATCCCGTCACGATAGAGTTCACGTCCATACCCGGACGCTTTAACGCCACCGAAGGGTCGACTTGGATCTGAGGAGACGATCTGATTGACGAATGTAGCACCGGCATCGAGCTCGTCCGTTGCACGTTCGATATCCTGCTGGTCACGAGTGAAGATTGCGGATCCCAGGCCAAATGGAGTGGCGTTTCCGACCTTAATGGCTTCGTCAAGGCTTGAGACATGAAATAGCATGGCAACAGGGCCGAATACCTCTTGCGCATAGGCGGGTGCACTGTCAGGTATTTGGGCGAGTATGCCCGGGCGGTAGAAATAACCTTGACCTTGTATACGTTCAGCTCCAATCAGTTTTTTTGCGCCGAGTGCGGTTGAAACTGTGACTTGTTCGTCGATGTCATCTCGGATTTGCGCCATGGCAAGGGGGCCAATGTCTGTGGTGTCTAGCATCGGGTCACCAATATTGAGTTTTTCGAATTCGGCGACGAAGCGATCGGTGAACTCGTCGTAGACATCGCGGTGCACGATGAAACGTTTCGCTGCAATACATGATTGTCCATTGTTAATGGTTCGCCCCGTGACAGCGGCCTGCACAGCATCGGATAGATCAGCGGATGGCATGACGATGAACGGATCCGCCCCGCCGAGTTCAAGCACAGTCGGTTTCAGCGAGTGCCCGGCTCTTGATGCGACGGCACGACCGGCTGCTTCTGAGCCTGTAAGTGTTGCTGCTCGAACACGCGAATCAGTAAGAACTTGTTGGACTTGGTTTGAGCCGATGAGTAAAGCCTGAAAGGTGCCTTCAGGAAATCCTGCCCGCTCCAGAATATTCTGTATCGCAAGCGCCGATCTCGGAACATTTGAGGCATGTTTCAATAGGCCGACATTCCCGGCGATTAGGGCTGGAGCAGCGAAGCGGAAAACCTGCCAGAAGGGAAAGTTCCACGGCATGACGGCGAGTACTGGTCCAAGAGGGAGGTGCCGAACGAAGTTGTTCGTTCCGTTACTAGCGAGGGGTTCATTTGCTAAAAGCTGTTCTCCATGCGTGGCATAGTATCGGCAACCCTGCGCAGATTTCTTTACTTCGGCAATGGCTGCTGACAGTGTTTTCCCCATTTCTGTGGTGAGCAATGTGGCCCATTCGTTGACTTCATCTTCAAGGATGTCAGCAGCGTTGTTCATCCATCGCGCTCGGTCGGCTATCTCCGTACGTCTGAAATGCTGGAACGCTCTGGCCGCTGTGTTGAGGGCTTTGTCGATTCCTTCGTCCGTTAAAGGGTCGAACCGTTCTAACACTTCTTCAGTTGCTGGATTTCTCGTTTCGATGGCCACTCACTACCTCGGTTTCTGTGCGATGCTTTGGTTAAATCGTTTATTGTGTGTGGTTGCTTCTCGGTGAATGGCGAATGACTATTCAGATTGGAATCGGTTAAAACAAGCTGTAATTTACTCATTCCATATTAAAGCAAGATGGCAGCCAACAAACTTTCCCTTGAATGGCAGAAACGACCATGGTGGATGAACCTCATGTTCTCTTTCTGTCTATTCATGACTGTTGTTTACATGCCGTTCGATATGTTTGTGAAGCCCGTCGCCCAGGACCAAGAGGTCTGGTTTGGGATTATGTTTGAAGGTTGGGCTGCAAAGGCAACGGAGCCGTTGCACTGGGCGATCTATGCGGCAGGCTGTTTCGGATTTTGGCGGATGAGACGCTGGATGTGGCCGTGGGCTAGTGTCTATGCGTTACAAGTAGCGGTCAGCATGTTTGTGTGGAATGTAATGCGAGACGCGTTTGTTGCTGGAGTGATCAGTTTTGCTGTGTTTATGATTCCGACGACTGCGCTTTACCGCAGTCGTCGTTATTTCGCCGTCGACTAACGCATGTAATTTTTTCCCCTGCTTGACGCCCGAGAGAGATGAGGTTCCCAACATGAAAAAGGGAAGAAGTGCAAAGCGGCACTTCTTCCCTTTGAATGCAGACTTGTCTTAAGGCTCTACTTCCATTCCCAATTTTTGTTTGTTGCTGTCCCGTCTGCGGCAACGTCATACTCACCGACCAAGCCGATGAAATTCAGGTCAGAATTTTGGCCGGTGGCACCGTGCGCGTGCAGCATTGTGCAAAAACGTACTGCTCCACCTGGATTGGCTTTTCCAGAACCTGAGCCAATGAGATGGATGACATCACCGTTGACGGTCGTGAGGACACCGTTACCTCCGCCGTACAGAGAGCCATCTGGCCGTTGTAACACGGTGTACGTCCATAACGTGGTGTGGCTGACGCCACGAATCGTGCCGGTCAACTGTGCACTCAGCTCAAGATTTGTTCCGGATGCATCTGTGGATAACACACGTATTCCGGTGACTTGACCGCTGTCGTCTAATACAAGGTCCCCTAATGCCATTAGTGTTTCTCCTTATCGTCAAACGTAGTGATTGTTTTAACTGAAAATTAAAACTAGAAGCGTCGGAGTCTAGTCGGTCTAATTGAAGCGTTCAATTAAAAAGTCTCGAATTACTGACTAATATAGGTGTCAAGTTTCTCTCTTGTATAGACTCGGCCCGGCAGCCGGCTCATCGGTCTGTAACTGAAAGCATGGACAATGCATGATGATCTCGAAGCGATTGGACGACACTTCCCCAACGTATCTATCGCGTCTGAGTTTTTTGGCCATTTAAATGGTGTGCTAGAACGTCATCATGGATTTACTCCTGGAAACACCCGTTTTGCAGAGGGGGCTTGCTGTGACGAGATCAATGAACCGGAACTCCAGCGACTAGAAAACTACTGGGGGGAGCGTTTCAAGTTTGGTGGTCTTGCCGGTTATTGCCATGGCGGAAGAACGGGCTTGAATGCGGTGAGTCATCATGTTCCGGAGCAAAACGGTCGACGGAACCTATTATTAATCGGAGGGGCACACATAGGCTGGCACGATGGACAGTGGGGGAAAGTGCCGCGCGTGGGGCAACCAGAGCTGACGACGTGCTGTGGTTCGCTGATGGCGATTGTCGAAGCCGGATACGCGCGTTTAGAGTCAAAGGTTTCGGATCGATTGGATTCGCAACAATTCCTGGTTGAGCGGATTATGTTGCCATTTCTTACTGAAGTAGACCTCGAAGGAGAAGTTCCTTTGATTGTTCGTGCAACTCAGTTCCTCATGCGTCAAATCGATGACGACCTCGGCATTATGAGTGACGAACTGGCGCTGCACTTCAACGGTCAGATCGCGTGTGTTACCGGAGTTACGATCAATACCGTCGATGGAAATTTGTTCTGCCCATCGATACAGGTAATACGTAATACTCAGCTTTCCGGTTCGACTGTAACTCTTGAGTAAGAGGCAGCGGGGAGAGGAATTGCCGCGTTATGTTTTGGACAAATCCTAGACTTTCAATTTTCAATCAATCACGCCTCGTTGAAGCCCCGGCTCTGCCACGGTAAGCTAGACAGATGTCTGCATATCTGAGAGTTCTGTTCGTATCACTTGTTCTACTGAACGCAGTTGTTTCAGTCGTTGATGCGCAGGGTCGAGACATCCTGCCGCCTGTGCCAACACCCACTGATATAGAACCGGGCAGCATTACGTGCGACGAGTGTCCATATCCGTATCCGAGTAAGTATCTTGATATTAGTGTTTACAGTCAGGATGTGCGCATTTCGTATATGGATGTTGCTCCCACAGTTACACCGAACGGTCATACGGTCATGCTGTTGCACGGGAATAATTTTGGGGGCTTTTATTTCAAAGCGATCATCGATGGTCTTACCGCTGTCGGTTTTCGAGTCATCATTCCTGACCAGATTGGCTATGGCAAGTCGTCAAAACCACTTGTGCCGTACAACTTTAACTCTCAGGCTCGCAATACCTGGTTGATTTTGCAGGCCGAGCAGATCGACAAAGTGATGGCGGTCGGGCACTCAATGGGCGGTATGCTGGCGACGCGGTTCACGACGCAATACCCGGATTCGGTAGAGCGGCTGGTGGTCTACAATCCGATCGGACTGAGCGACGGACGATATAACCGTCCAATGCCAGTAATCGACGAGGTGTATGAGCGCATTCTTGGCACTGATTACCAGAGCACGCGACGAAGTCTGAGCCGCTATGTTGGCCACGATCCCTCGGCCTGGAATGACGAGTTCGAGTTGTATACACGTATCCGTTCTTCGTGGACACTGAGCTCTGATTTCCCGCGGCTCGCCATGGTGCAGGCTCTCATTAGTCAAATGCTGTATTTCGATCCCGTCGTGTACGACTGGGCGCATATTCATGTGCCGACATTGGCGTTTGGTGGGGCAGAGGACTTGCTTCTTGGTCCTGCAGAAACTTTCCAAGCGCGTATGAAGGTGTTGGCCGATACCGTGCCGAATGGAAATGGCCGCGTGCATTTAATCCCAGGGTTGGGTCACGTGCCGCACCTTGAGGATGCGGAGGCAATAGTACAGCCGTTAGTCGCCTACCTTCAGGAGGGCGTAGGTTCGTAGCGATAGCGGTATTACTGGACGGGTGTTAGGAGCGGAATAAACGGGTGAATTTCACGACGAACGCCCGATTTTCTAACATTGGCAGTCCGCCTCGGTACGACGTGTCTCTTCGGTCATTGTAGACAATAAACAGTTCGCTTCCTGGCTGATATTCCCATCGTAATCTCAGATTCATACTGAGTGAATCTTGACTTGAGTTGTACTGTAACAACCCACCGAAGAACATTCTGGGTGTGAAGGTGTAGGTGATTCTGTTCGTAATCAACTGTGCATTGACCGTTCCATTCGGTAGCTTGATACGGTTAAACGATACGCCTGGTTCAATCGAAAACTGCGGCGTCAGTTCGAACCGCGGGCGTGAAAATCCGATCGCGGTCAGTGTGCCATTGAAATAGCCGCCGCGTTGCACGGTCCATGAGCCAGAGAGTCGTCTCTGTGTTCCCATGGAGTAGGTCGCGAAAATGTCTTGAAAGGAATAGCCTCCAATCGGGATCGCGTGATCGGTAGAAATCTCGAATGGTTGTTCAAGGAATTCGTAGCTCTGTTGCGCATCGATACTGAAGCGGTCGCTGTTTTCGAGTTCTGTTTCGAAACGCGCGTTTGCGAGTCGTGTTTCGACGTGCCCGGAGACACTTTCAATATAGTCAAGGCTCATTTCAGCGGTGAATTGCCGCACGCTCTCGAGAGAGGATGGTCGAGGACTGTACCGTGTTGACGCAAAGGAACGTCTGAAATCATCTCGCCGAAGGAATCCGATTTCAGGATTGAAATTATCGCCGACGAGCAAATGATCCAATATCAGGCCGTAGGTATCGCCATGATAATTGAAGGCTGCTTGGTAGCTTGCGTCTTCACCACGTAACTGCGCTGTCTTGGTTTGCGCGTAGTACCCATTGAAATTGACGTTGTCGTAAAACGAAAATAACGCATCCACGCCATACACTTCGTTCGAACCATTGCCAGTGGTTGAGACGGAACGACCAGTGAAAATTGCGCCGATGCGACTTCTTCGAAGGATGTCCCGTTTTATCCGAATTACAGAAAAGTTAGTGCCGATTCCGCCTGTGTGCGCCGCGTCATCCGTTTGGATGTTTAAGGCGCCAATACTGACCTTCCCGACTTTGCCATTTAAGCGCCCGCCAGCCAGAATCGGCACGGTGTTACCTTGGTCAAGACCGATTCTCCGACTAAAAAAGACGGTTGGTACATCACCACCACCCATGAACCCCCCGGTTCCTGGGCGGAGCGCTGGAATGGCACCGGTAATACGCCTCGCACCTTTACCGAAATCAAAGATCCCACGCCCCTCCAAGAAAAACTCTCTTTTCTCTGGAAAAAACAAACTGAATCTCGTGAGATTCACCTGTTGTTCGTCGACTTCTACTTGAGCAAAGTCTGTGTTGTAGGTGAAGTCAGCGGTGAGGTTTTGTGTAACGCCGTATTTTAGGTCTACACCAAAGTCTCCGGCTGCTTGATTCGATATGGCGGGACTGGCTAGACGGTCCGTTGCAAGAGAGCCAATGGCGTAGGGTTTGATCTCTAAGGTTCGATTATCGCCGGGTACTTCTAGCCCAGTTAATGTGCCGGCCGCCGACAATCGAAAGACTCCGGGGCCGGCTGAGATAGGAATTGTTGTGATGTAGCTTTCTTCGTTCTTCCAACGAATGCGTCGGCCCAGTTGGATGCCCCAGACTTGCTCTGTGTTCGCTTCGTACCGAAGCGATTTGAAGGGTATTTGCATTTCAACGGTCCAGCCGTCTTCAAATCGTCCGGTCTGCACCTCCCAGATCGGGTTCCAATCTGGATTTGGGTTACCTTCGTCGGTAATCTCCAAATCAAACATTCCGCCAATCGGATTGACTAGAAACCCGACACCGTTCCGTCTGTCGTAGTACGTATCGAAGGTCGCACTAAAGGAGTCGTTGAAGATTAACTGAAAGGAGTCGCGTTGCATTTCATTGGCGACCCAGTTCGATTCTGGTGTCGAGTCAAACAGTCGCGCAGAAATATAGATGTTGTCGGCATCGAATAGGACCCATGCCTCCGTCTGTTCAGTTGCGGGCATTCCTTCATTCGGAACCTGTTGAATAAAATCACTGACGGGTATTACCGCTTCGTAAACGGGTTCGCTTAAGCGGCCATCGATTGTGAGGATCTCGTCCAGCGAGACAGCGCGGATGGTCGTGCGGCCTGCATCATCACGCGACATTGTTTGTGGGGCTACAGGAGGGGCAGGACCATCAATCAAAACGAGAGCGCGATCGTCCATTTGTGCGGGGTCGGCGGTCGGTGCTGTTGGTTGGTTGTCAACGGTGTCACGCGCACTCAGACCGTTTGGTTGGGCGCCATCACGTGTTAGACGGAGTGAATTATGTAGTTCTGCGACTAAACGGTCTTGTAGTTCGAACAATTCGTCGACAGTTCCATCTGCGATGACGGATGCAAGAACACGACCGGTTCCGCGATGAGTTATCCGTGCTGTAATTCGCATGCTTCGATTGGAAACTTGATACGTACCGGTGATGTTCAGATCTGATGAAGATGTACTTGTGGTAATTGCCGGCGCGCGTGCGACACGGAAATCTTCAAGCGTCTCGAAGCTTGCTGTCACGGTGGCTGCGATACCTAAACCTACCCAATCATACGTATCAATAGCGGTGACATTCGTAAATGGTTGAACAGATACAGTGGTGACTGATTGAACTTGGTCTGATGTCTGCGCATGTATTACCGGCGAAGTCGACGTCATCAAATAGAGACACAGGACGACAGTTACGAAACGCACAGGCTTCAACGATGTCAATGCAGTGTTGTCAGTTAATTTCAAATTAAGCTCGTATTCGTTTTAATGGAAGTTTTAAGGTGAAGTGGCGACCCCTAGGGGAATCGAACCCCTGTTGCCGGGATGAAAACCCGGTGTCCTGGGCCACTAGACGAAGGGGTCACTTGATAATCAGACCTAGGATTATAGCGCACCGAATCTATATCGATTCTTCGCAGAGAATTGTACTGTGAGAGAAAGCTACCAGATGCGAATTGAATTTGTCAGGCTTGTAGAACGTCCCACTCATTACTTCAAGTAGGATCTAGTCTTTATTATGCAGGCTGATCTGAAAGAGGCGATCGATTTTCACGAGGCCATTGTCGCCGAAGGCGCTAAGGCTCTCGTCGGATATGAGCGCGAAAAGGCTCTGGCAAATACGGTCCTGCTATCTGAGATTCCTACGACCTATGACGGAGATAAAGAACGTCAAGTCAATGCTGGGAATTTGTTGCTTCGCGGTGTGCCAGGAGTTGGAAAGACGTTTTTTGGTGTCATCCTTGCCGCGATAAGTGGTGCGAAGTTTGCCCGGTTGCAAGGACGGGCTGATCTTCAACCGACGGAAGTGGTCGGTTTTCAGATGATTAACCCGGCGACGGGGGAATTTATTACGGAGTTTGGGCCGTTAGCGTCCGCCGAAGTGATTCTGCTCGATGAGATTAATCGTATTCCATTGAAATCACAGAGTGCATTTCTTGAAGGTTTGCAAGACCGCACGGTGACCGTCGGGAAAACAACCTACAAGTTGCCTTCATTTAGTTTTGCCATTGCGACCATGAATCCGATTGAATTGGGCCAAGGCACATTTCCATTATCTGAGGCTGCAACGGATCGGTTTGCGATCATGGTGAACATTAGTTACCTCCCGCCCGAGGAGGAACAGAAATTGGTCAGTTTTGACTTCAAGAAAGTAACTCTTGAGGGCTTAATGTCGAAGGAGCGGGTTGTCGAGCTACGTGCCAGTATTGGTAAGCACGTTTTTTTGCATGAGGCCATAGCGAAGTACATCCAGCGCCTCGTTGCAGCGTCACGACCATTCGACGCTGGAACTGAGTGGTTGCGGCGCTCACCGTCGGCACTCGTTGAACAGTACGTTGATCTTGGCGGTTCTCCTCGCGCAACAATCTGTTGGGGGAGACTAGTGAAAGTGTGGGCGTTGCTTGCTCGGGGGCAAGACGAAGTTTACCCAGAAGATGTTCAAGAGTTAGCCAAGTATGTACTCGGTCACCGTATTTGGCTCGCGCCGCATGCAACCGGTCAAGGCATTACGGTTGACAAGGTGATCGACGACATCATTGAGCAGGTACCGATACCTTGAGAATGACAACTGCTGATGCCTTGGTCAGTTGGACAGAAGTGCAGGACATTGAACTCGTCATTGTCCGACGGATGCACGAGTATATGGCTGGTGCCCACCCGAGTGTTTTCCAAGGCGGTGGGTTTGACTTTGTAGGATTGCGGGATTGGCAGCCTGGTGATCGTCTGTCATCAATCGATTGGTCGCAATCGACGCTTACGAATTTCAGTCCTTTGATAAGCAGGGAATTTGAGCAGCAGAGTACCGCCCGAATTGTGATCATCGCGGATACGTCGATATCAACACGATGTGGTACTCAGGGAGTGCCGATTGCGACAGTAATCGCTCGCACCGTGGCGACGTTTGCTATGGCCGGAGCATTTTTCCAGGATCAGGTTGGGTTAATTACATTTGATGGTCGTTCTCGGCAATTGAGCGTTCGCCCGCAGGTCGGGAAGAGCCATGCGATTCATTGTGTTGATGCGTACCAAGACGTTGTGCTGGGCAAAAAGAAATATAAATCGGAGCGGATTGATAATACTTTTGACGGATTATTGAGGAAAACCTCGCTGGTTCCATTCGTGTCGGATTTTCTTTTCGAGGACTATGAGTCTCTTCTGGACGAGCTACTCAAGTTACAGGCCTCACACGATACTTTTGTTGTCATTGTTGACAGTCGCGATGCATATGACATGCCGGTTATTTCGGATGGATGGATTGAAGTAGCCGATGTCGAAACAGGCCAGTCTCGGTTGTTGTCTTCGAGCGAACTACAGCAACTGGGAGATCGGATTGCCGCTTGGCAGGATACTGTTGAAGCTGCTGCCTTGTCTCGTGGACTTGAAGTATTGAGAGTCGGTACTGATGTCGATATATTTCACAGCGTAATCGTGCGATTTTTGGCTGATCGCCGTTTGAGGAAACGATAAGACCTCATGGTAAATCGAAGAGGGTTTATTTTTTGTCTTTTCCTTTTTGGAGTCTGGGCGATATCCGCATCCGCCCAGAATGCCGAGACGATGGAAGTCGATGCACTTCAGTGTTGGCGTCGGATTGGTGCCAATGCTGTTCACGTCGGCGAACGGTTTGCCATGACGCTGACGTGTGCGGTTGTTGAGACGAATGCTGCGCGCGCCGCACCCGATTTGGCGTGGCTTGAGCCAGAGACACTGACCGTTTCCCCGTTTGAAGTGCTTGAAGGGCAACGATACCAGGATATTGTCCGAGGTTCCCGACGGTTTTTTCAATACCAGTATGAACTGCGCATCATTGGAGAGGATTATTTTGGTCTTGATGTTGAGTTGCCCCCACTGGAGATCAGGTATCGAATCGAACGTGCGCTCGATGGAGGGGCGCTAGTAGAAGGTCGCGAGTTAAGCTATTTCCTACCTGCGGAATCTGTGCGTGTGCTGGCTTTGGTGCCAGCTGCTGTTACTGACATTCGGGAACTTCCTGGTGAAACATTTGGCGACGTCGAGGGCCGACTATTTCGTGCAAATGCGACGGGGATCCTTGCGACGGTGTTGGCTGGTTTGGCCGGGATTGTGCTCTTACTGGCTGTAGTGCGTGCGCGACGCGATTGGCAGGTTGCCGCAGCCAAGGTTGACCCGCGTGTGTCGTCTTGGGATGTGGCTCGTGCGGCAGTAGGAGAGTTGGCGCGTGTGCAGGCAGCTAGTGAGGTAGAAGGCTGGTCACGAGATCTTGTTGGTCGGGCTCTGGCGGTTTTTCGCCTTGCCGGGGCGCTCATATTGGAACAGCCGGTTTCCCAAATGACTCAGCTCGGTCAGGCTAGTGAGGCGGACCGTGAAAACCGGCTCTACGTGCGGTCATGGCCATTCGGCGGTACAGAGGCATTGGTATCTTCAGCAATGACGGTTCGGCGCATCGAATCGGCACTACCAATTATCCGTAAGAATCGTCCTGAGGATGAAAGGTTTCTCGAGACGATACACAAAGCGCTCAAAAGTTTTACGACAGCTCAATACACATCGGATAGTTTTGAGCCAGCCGGACTTAGTGATGACGTCGAGCGATCAGTTGAAGTGTTGTCAGTCTTGCGTCGTCGCACACTCCCGCCGGTCTGGGCTGTAACTGAAGCACGACGGACACTGCAGCAATGGGTTAATAGGCGATGGCCACGATAGGTGACTTTGCTGCTCTGCTTGGCAGGACGCTCGGTGAGTTTACAGAACTGAGTGGTGGGACATTCGCGTTGTTACAGCGTGATACGGCGTTGTTGGTGTACGCACTCTTGACTGGAGTATCCGTAGCGATCCTTCTATATCGGAGACTGCGTCGAAGCGGAAATGGTGAAGACCGTATTGTTCTGCCTGCCATATTTGGGGCGGCCCTTTCTCCGAAGAGTCATTTTGCGTCAATCCGCCATGTTGCGTATGCATTTTTCTTATTAGGTGTAATTGTTTTTGCGTTTGCACTTGCGGATCCCCATGCCGCATTGGTCGAGGATGAGGCGTCGTATCCAGGTCATCGCATCACGATGATGATTGATGCGTCGCTGAGCATGAATACGGCATTCGCGACCGAGCAGTTGTCGGCTGGCAATACATTTCTCGCGAATGTCTCGGCGGCAGAATATTTTGTAAAACGACGGATGGAAGGTCCTTATCAGGATCTCGTATCGCTCGTTCAGTTTGGCAACGAAGCTTACATTGTGACGCCGTTTACTAATGACTATCAAAATATCTTACTGAGTATCAGTCTGGTCGGCACACCGGAGGAATATCGACGATTTCCCGATCATGGCACGCTCATTATGAAAGCGATTAGTCGCGGCGTGCAGCTGTTTCGATCGTTTGATTTTCTAGGAGCGACAGGGAATCTCATGGTCATTTTCAGTGATGGGCAGGATACCCATGCGCGATTTGAGGATGTGACTCTTGATGACATCATGCAGGAAGCCGCTGACAACGAAATCCCCGTGTATTTCATTCGCACGGCCTACGATCAGGAACTCGGTGACATTATTTCCGATCAGCAATGGAAGTTGGCGGTTGAACGAACCGGTGGGAAATTCTTTCCCGCTGGAAATGAAGCCGCGATTCTTTCTGCGATTCATGAGATCGATGCGCTCGCTAAGGGGCGGATTCGCGTGAAGCGCTATGTTGCCCATGAACCAAGATTTCAAGCATTTGCACTCGTGGCGGTTTTGTTGTGGATGATCGCGTTGGCGATGACCCTCGGGTTTAAACAATTTCGGAGGTTCGCGTAAATGAGGACCGTAATTAACTACGTCGTTGTTGCTGTGATTCTTGGTGGTGTTGCTGCTGTAGCACTTACGGCAAGTCGTATCGATCGGCGTGTTGCACGGGCGGAGCAGCAGATGGCTACATTAGAACTTGATGCACCGGACACGACCTATGCGGAACTGTCCGAGTATTTAGATTTTGCTGAGTCGATGCCATGGCTCTTTGGTGATACGCGTGCGGACTTAGTGGCACGTCGCGTTACCCTTCGCTATTGGCGAGGTGAGTTTGCCGGCATTCTTGCTGACTATGCTGATACGACGTCTGCCGAGGTAATGGGGAATCTTCCGCTTCAATTTATTGTGGCGAATGCGGCCTACCGCGCCGGCGTCAATGCGGAGGTCGAGCGTGAGGACGTACTGCGAGCTATCGATGGCGCGATTGGTGTCTACCTTGGAGTACTTCAGGAGAGTCCTGATCATCCTGATGCCGCCTATAACTATGAGTACCTGATCCGCCTTCGGGCGGATATTGCTGCTGGAGCTGATATTCCGAAGAGTTCTGTTAACCCGAATGGTCAGGAGGGCGAGTCACCCGAAGACGGGGCTTTGGAGGAGATCAGGATTTATATTCCGGTGCAGCAGGATGTCGACCCGGAGATGGATGAATCTCCGACCCTCGGAGCTGGGCAGGGTATTCGTAAGCGAGGCTAAGACGTGCCTGGGATACGCTTTGTTGATCCGGATTTTCTTTGGTTACTGACCATTTCGGTCGTCTTACTCGTTGCGTTGGTTTACCAACTGATTCGTAGACGCCAGACTGTGCGCCATTTGCACGGGCAGCGAACCGTGCCCATCGTTGAACGTTTTACGTTCGCCGGTGGTTTGAGTTTTTGGTTCATGTTGGTCGCTGCGAGTGCATTGGTTATTGTGGCTCTGGGCCGTCCACAAGTGTTGATGTCCGTCACGCAGAGCGCGGGCGTCGATATTGTTGTTTTGCAGGACGGTTCCACATCGATGCGAGTCACGGATGTGACGCCTGATCGATGGCAACGTTCTGTTAGCTGGCTCCGGACATTTGCAGAGGTGTTGAGTTGGCGGCAGGAGCGTGTCGCCTTAGCGCTTTTTGCGCACCGCACGGCACCCCAAGTGCGATTGACGAGCGACCCGAACGCATTATTCTTCTTCCTTGATCATCTCGGTGAAGAATCGCCCTTTCGACTGGAAGATGATACGAGTTGGGACACGAACATCGAAGACGGTATTTACTGGGGCGTCAAGATGATCGATAAAGATGAGGAGCTGTATGGCAGCCGCTTAAGTGCTAAAGCCTTTATCGTGCTCTCCGATGGGCAATCCTGGAGTGGTGAGGTCGAGCGTGCGCTTGCTCTGGCGCAGAGCCGCAATGTCCGGGTATATGTTGTTGGTGTCGGAACCACGTCTGGCGGTTTTATTCCCCAATTGCCAACGCGGCGCTATCAAGAACCGGAGCCACCTATTCATTCGGTGCTGGATCGACAGTCGTTGCGTGCGATCGCGCAAGCAGGCGGTGGTGCGTACTATGAACTGGGTGCAGAGTCAGACCAAGTAGTGGCTCTTAAGATACTGGCAGATATTCAACGGGCATCGCGCGGCATTCTCCAACGTCAGGAAGATTTCGCCGAACTCTACTGGTATTTTCTTCTGGCAGCTGCAGTATTGGTTGGATGGGGGACGTTGTTACTAAAGGAGCAAACACAGCTATGGTGGCAACTTGCCGCGGCTGTGGTCGTTGTTGTTGCGCTGCTGCCGTAAAAAATTATTCTATTGCATGGCTCACTTTTTACAGTTGAATTAAAGGTTCGTCCGTATCGGTTTTTATAGAGGGGGAGCGTCTTTTGTTGCGTGTGCAACGCGTGGGGAGTTACGTAGCTGTCGGAGTCAGTGGCTGTGTAGTGTTGATTCCATTGGCGTATCGAGCGGGTGTCTTGCCGCTTGGCGTGGCATTTACGTGCTTTGCTGGCGGTATTGCGATTGGCTCCTTGTCCGCGCTGGCTATAGGTGTTTCGCTCATACGTACTGGTGTTGATAGAAAAAAACTATTTGCGACCATTGCGCTATTCATTGTCACCAGTGTGGTTGCCATCCCATGGATCTCGGTCGTGGCAGCTGTTGGTGCGCCAGCTATTCACGATATTACGACTGACGTGTCGGATCCTCCGCGATTCGTCGAAGCCGTTCAGCATGTAGCCCTTGGCCGAACCGACTACGGTGGTGAAGAGCTCGCAAAACAGCAGCGCGAAGCCTATCCGGACATAGCGCCAATTGTGGTGACAGAGTCACCAGAGGATGCATTTAATCTCGCGCTCGCGGTTGCTCTCGATATGGGGTGGAAGGTAATCGCTGCTGATGCTCGTGAGCAGCGGATTGAGGCGACAGATACGACATTCTGGTTCGGTTTTGTCGACGATATCGTGATTCGAATTCGTCCAGAGGGTATTGGCAGTCGGATTGACGTGCGGTCTCTCTCTAGGGTTGGTGTCGGAGATTTGGGTGCGAATGCGACCCGTATACGGCGTTACCGTGACGCACTGACTGCTAGGTAACGATTGTCTTGAATAAATCTAGGATGCTATTCTAAAAGACCTTGAGTCGTGACGAAATACGAGGTGATTTATCGTGAGACGTAATTTTTCCATTGGTGTCGTCGTTATTTCACTGTTCGCGGTAAGTCTGATGGCACAGGAGCCAACGATTCGTCGGCCGGAGAATTTACCGGAACCGGTCAATCAGGATCAACGGATCGACGTTGCTGAGATTGATAACACACTTGCTGATTCGAATGTTGTGTTACTCGATGTGCGTGAGGCATGGGAACTCGAAAAATATGGAACGCGCGACGGCTACATTCATATTCCATTGTTTGAGCTGGAAGGCCGTTTAGATGAATTACCGAGAGATAAGATGATCCTTACCGCTTGACAGGGCGGTGGACGGGCTGCGCGTGCCGCGGCCTTACTTGTGGAGAATGGGTTCCGTTCGGCTGGCTTTTGTGGATTACGTGAATACTCTGGGGACCGTGTGTATCCGACCGACTCATCCACGCGATAAGACCATTTTTGAAGGGGTTGACTCCGGCTGAGATATTGTCGGGAACGTCTGTCCCAGCAGGCGTTGCTTACATTTCGTTTTGACTGAAGAGCCTCTTGGTATAATAAAAATCAAGATCTCAGTAATCTGTAATATCAACTTTAAAAAACCGCGAAGATGTTTTTAAGATCATTTATTTTCTGGCTATTCGTCTGTTTCTTTACTTCAATTGCGCTGGCCCAATCTGAACGGGCTGTCATCGGAACCGTATTTGATGAGACCGGTGCGGTGCTGCCCGGTGTTACGGTTGAATTGACTACCGATACACGTCAAGTTGTTGCGGTAACGGATAATACGGGTTCTTACCGGTTTGACGCTGTCGTGTCCCCACAGGCCGTGCTGTCTTTTCGGTTGATTAATTTCTCACAAACGAGCCGGGATATTGAAGTGACCGAGCCAGAGCACCGTGTGGATGTCGTGCTCACGCTTGGGATGACGGCCGATGTCGTTGTCACTGGCAGTCGGACGTTTCGGAATATTGCCGATCTTGAGAACCCGCGAGAGAACTTAGTTGGCATTGCGGCGTCGGCCAGCGTTGGTGCCGTTACGGCCGAGCAGTTAGCGTCGCGACCGATCATGCGCCCAGGAGAAGTTCTGGAAGCAGTGCCTGGCTTTATTACCAGCCAACATAGTGGTGAAGGCAAGGCGAATCAATATTATCTGCGCGGTTTCAATTTGGACCACGGCTCAGACTTTGCGACGACGTTGGCTGGTGTTCCTATGAACGAATCGTCTGGCGCGCACGCGCATGGTTACAGTGATGTCAATCTTCTGATTCCTGAACTAGTCAGTGGCGTGCAGTACACCAAAGGGCCGTATTTTGCTGAGCATGGTGATTTTTCTGCGGCAGGGTCGGCAAATATTAGTTATCTGAATGTACTGGACCGACCAATGTTCAGTATTAGTACTGGTGGGCAGGGTTGGGGGCGTGTGTTTGGTGCTGTATCTCCGAAGATCGGGGAAGGTAACCTGCTTGTGGCCTTAGAGCTCAGTAAAAACAATGGGCCCTGGGTATTACCGGATGACATGAAAAAAACTAATGGTGTTATTCGCTACAGCGAAGGCGATACCCGCAATGGATATTCCGTCACTGCGATGGGCTATTCGGGTCATTGGAATTCCACTGACCAGATACCACTTCGAGCGGTGAATGCCGGCACGATTACGCGGTTTGGAAATCTTGACCCAACGGATGGTGGCAGTACTAAACGTTATAGCCTTGCGTTTGACTCGCTTGTGTCAGGGGGCAATCAATCGACCCGTGTCACGGCATATGGCCTACGGGGCAGACTCAATCTATTTCAAAATTTTACTTATTTTCTAGCTGACCCTGTCAATGGCGATCAAGTAGAGCAGACTGGTTCTCGATGGGTTTATGGTGGGAAGGTTGTACATCGACGTTTGGGACGAATGTTTGGCCGCCACACTGAGTCGTCTGTGGGAGTCAGTACGCGCCACGACAATGTCGGCTTGGTCGGTCTCTATCCCACAGTTGCGAAACAGCGGATAGGGGCGTATCGGCAAGATCGTGTGCAACAAACGACAGTCGGCGTGTTTGCTCAGAGTGAAGTGGAGTGGACCGATCGTTTTCGTACGACAGTAGGGCTTCGTGGAGATGGTTACCGTTACACTGTCGATGCCATCAGGTCATTGAATGATGGACAAGGAACATCAGGGCTAGTGAGTCCAAAACTGACGGTGGTCTTTGGGCCTTGGGCTGGTTCTGAGATTTATGCCAATTACGGCCACGGTTATCACAGTAACGATCCGCGTGCTGCAACAACACGGATTGATCCGATTAGCGGTGGTCCCGTGGATAGCGCCTCGCCAATTGTTCCAGCACGTGGTTCCGAAATAGGATTTCGTTCGGTGGCGCTTCCAAGACTACAGTCAACGCTAGCACTGTGGTACCTGTCGTTTGATTCTGAACTTATTTTTGTCGGTGATGCAGGTATTGCAGAGGCAAGTCGACCTAGTCGACGATACGGCGTTGAGTGGACGAACTACGTGAATTTGACAGACTGGCTAACGGGTGAATTAGATATGTCGTTCAGTGACGCTAGGTTTTCAGATTTTGACGTTGCGGGGTTTTATATTCCTGGCGCGTTAGATAGGGTTATCGCAGGTGGTCTGACCGTCTCTCAGGGGCAACGTGTCTTTGGCAGTATCCGCCTGCGTCATTTTGGTGCTCGGCCCCTTATCGAAGACTACAGTGTGAAATCGGAACCGACCACCATTCTGAATGGTGAAGTTGGGTTCCGATTAAACGAAAAACTTAATGTGGTATTTGAAGTTTTCAACCTCTTGAACAGTGATGTGTCTGATATTGACTACTATTACGCATCGCGGTTACCAGGTGAACCTTTGGCTGGGGTGGATGACGTGCATTTTCATCCTTCGTTGCCTCGCACGGCGCGAGTAATGCTAAATGCTTCATTTTAAGGGCGTGTGGATGTACATCGCTCATTGATTACAGGATTGTACGGGAGTTACGGCTTAGCGCCGATGTTGAATTCTGGTGAGTACGATGCGATGGCATGAATTGAATTAAAAGGAAATGATGATGGCAAAATATCTAATTTTAGGTTCGTACACGAGTGCTGCATGGGCAGCCCAAGTCAAGAATCCTCAAAATCGTATGGAGGTCGTCCGTCCGGATGTTGAACGTTTGGGCGGTACTTTTGACTCGGCTTATATGGCGTTCGGTGACCATGACATTGTGGGGATAGTTGATATGCCGGACAATGTCACCGCTGCGGCGATGTCGATTGGTCTGACTGCTGGGGGTGGCCTGAAATCTCTGAAGACTGTGCCGCTTATGGAATTCAGTGAAGGACTTGAAGCGATCAAAAAGGCGGGAGAGATGACCTATTCACCGCCTAGTGAGTAGCGTTCTTTCTTCTCGAATCGATATACAAAAGGCGACTCAGCCATAAAAGCTGAGTCGCCTTTTTTCCATAGCTTGAAATTAACGAGCCGAAATTCGGTGCTCTTGGATACCCATGGTTCCAGAGACGCCGACTTCTGCTTGTCACTTAAGTTTCGAATAGTCTGTCGCACTCATCATGTAGACTTCGGCGCTGACTCCGACGGGATACTTCTTGAGTAGGGCATCCCACGCGGGATCTTCACGAAACTTATTCCAGACTTCGGTCCGATGTGCACGGTCACGATATGCCAACATCCAGACCAGTGTTTCTGGATCGTCAAGTCGTTGCCAGACGGCGACAATTTCCGCGCCGTGCTTCTCGAAAATCGCGACCTCTTCCTCACGGAACCGCTGGTGAAGTTCGTCGATGGCGAGCGCGTAGTCGCCGCCGCCATTCCGCATAGTGTTTGCGGTGTACATGCGAATCTCAAAACACCGCGAATCCGAGGCGACGTTTGTTGACAAGGATGCTGGTAAATCACCTTTTGGGCCGCATGGTGGTGGAGGCGCATCCTGTGCGTTCGCCATTCCGCTGAACCCCATAGTGAATAAGACCGCAAAAAAGACTTTCTTCATACTTCTCCCTTTCTAAAATGTTCGGTCGGTTGCCTTTTCGATAACAGATTGCGTGCTGGGCTACTTGAGTTTTGAGTAGTCGGTCGCACTCATCATGTAGGACTCGATCGAAACACCAACGGGGTATTTGTTTCGGAGTGCTTCCCATGCCGGGTCAGCTGCAAACCCTTGCCAGACCTCTGTTCGATGGGCGCGGTCACGATATGCCAGCATCCAGACGAGTGTTTCTGGATCATCGAGTCGTTGCCAGGCGGCGATGAATTCAGCGCCGTGTTTTACGAAAATGGCCACTTCCTCTTCACGGAACCGCTGATGAAGTTCGTCGATGGCGAGTGCGTAATCGCCGCCACCATTCCGCATCGTATTCGCGGTGTACATACGGATCTCAAAACACCGAGAATCAGCGGCAACGTTAGTCGAGAGTGATGCCGGGAGGTCGCCTTTTGGGCCGCAGGGTGGTGGTGGTGCGTCTTGAGCGCTCGCGACGCCAGTGAGGCTTACGCTAACAAATAGACCGAGGATCGCCTTCTTCATGCCTGTCTCCTTAAATAAACCCTGAATATGTTGGTTCCAGTGGTGCTTATTCCGTTTTGGTCAGGCTGGACGGTTTTGCGTCCTCCTGTGACCGCTCATTATATGGAAGTCGGCTTCAAGAGTCTGTGTTGTTGTTGGGGGAGGGCTCGGCGTGGCCTCATAGTTGGCCTTTCACGGACAGGGTTTCCGCCTTTCTTACGGAGTTCTCGATGTTCTCGATCAACAAAATGGTGAGCCGGGGTGGTATCGAACCACCGACCCTCTGATTAAAAGTCAGATGCTCTACCCCTGAGCTACCGGCCCCCGTTTCTACAGATCAAGATACGACATTGGTTTTGTCAGACATAAGCCGGGATAGTCCTGGGGTAATCTGTTTCCTTGGCTGTCGAGGGGCTTATTTTTACGCCTGACAAACTCGAATGCTTTAGTGCACCATCAACGAGACGCTGGCGGTCAGAGCTCCCCAGTCAAAGCCGAACCGGTCGTCGACGAGTGAGATGACTAACTGGTCTGCCGGGCTATTCAGTTCGCCAACATCCATTGCAATGTGAGCAAAGTCGTGGTCGGCGTTATAGGCCGTACCCCATTGTCCGGTTTCACTATTAACGATGAGATGGAATTCATCGTTCATATGTGCGGTCCAGAGAGTGTACTCACCGGCCGGAATATGAGAATCGCCGATCATGATATCTCTGTCAGTCATTAGTGTGGTCGCTTCGTCAGCCCCTAATCGCCATACAGCGTCGGACATTGGAGGGACGCTGTCACCGACGACTCGGTCTTTTAGGTATGGCCTGCCATAGCTGAGTGTAATGTTGGCATCATTGACGGCCCAATGAACGTTAACGTGTGGGCTTCCACCGGCACCCTCATGCACCAGCGTGGCATGTCCGCCGCCAAGCATTTCCATTGCCATTTCTGATGATGAACCGGTGTCTTCGGCTGCGTCCTCGCCATGGTCCATATCAGCCATGGCACTGTGGTCCATGTCATCGTTGGATTCGCCGCTGCCACCACATGCAATAAGTGTGATTGAGACGAAGGCAAAGGTTAGTGTCTGAAGAAGTCGATAGGTCATGGTTGCTCGTTCCTCCGCTAGGTGGAAAATACTATAGCACGCAGGAAATGAGTGACATGTGGCGATAGGCGAGTCGATGCCCATTGCGGGGGCTGAGAGTTGTATCCGTACTCACTTTTGTAACGAAAACAATCGTCAGATGTCACTGGGCCGCAGCATGGCCTGCTGCGCGTCCAGCCGCGATGCAGTCAGGAATGCCGACCCCACGTAGTGCGGCTCCAATGATTTGTAGTCCCGGATAGGTGCTGAGGTGACGGTCAATTTGAGCTACGAGCTCAAGATGGCCAACATGAGGCTGGGGGTTTGCTCGAGGCCATCGATAGACTCGCGCAAGGGAAGCGGGAACTCGGATGTCTAGTAGAGAGCGAAGGTCGTGTTGAACAGTCGTGATGAGCGTCTGGTCGGACTGGTTGAGTGCTTGTGGAGCGCGAGAACCTCCGACGAAACTTCTCAGCAATACATGACTTTCTGGTGAACGACCGGGCCATTTTGATGAAATCCACGTACAGGCGGCAATACTAAGGTCAGGTTCTATTTCTGGTACAACGAAGCCGGAACCATTCAGTAAATGGTCAATTGAAGCGCGAGGGTATGCGATAGCTACTGTCGCAATCGATGTATAGGGAATGGAGGATATTAGGTTCGATAGTTCGGGCGCCAGCGATTGCACAATGGTTGACGTTGCATACGCGGGTGTTGCGCAAATGACTTTATCGAAGGATAAGTTTTCACCGCTGGAGAGTGTGACGCTAAAAGGTCCAGGGCCAGAGATGCTTGTTGCTTCCACGCCGGATTTGACTGACGAGTTGGGTAATAACTGAGTAAGCGCGGTAGTTAAGGTTTGAAGTCCTCCAGTGAGCGAACGAAATAATCCGTCTGTTGGTGTAGTAGAGGTAGGGCCGATCGGCCTATTTCGAAAGGCACGAATTACACTGCCCTGTCGTCTTTCGGCTTCGACTAGTCGTGGGAATAACGCCTGCATGGACAATTGCTCTACGTTTCCTGCATGAATACCAGCGAGCAAAGGCGAGGCAAGGTAGTCCACAGTTTCCTTGCCGAATCGGCGACGAAAAAAACTAGCGACTGACTCGTCAGATTCGTCAGTCTTTGGTGGTAAGACTAAATCTTGTGCCATTCTGATTTTTGCTTGTGGGGAGAGGTAATGGCTTGCTAAGAGCGCTTCAAGGTTTGTCGGTATGCCGAAGACGGATCCTTGCGGAATAGGATGAAGTTTTCCGTTTCTGACTATGTATGCGGTACGAGGTTGTAGCGTTGGCACCAGCTGATTGTGAAGGCCTAGCTCGGCGCAAAGTTCGACGGCTGCGGGTTTTTGGATGAGCAAGGAGTCCGGGCCTGCATCAATAGTGAAGTCAGCAACCTGCTCTGTGAAAATCAGTCCACCTAGGCGATCTGATTTCTCGATTAAGACGAATGAAGTTCCTTCTTTGTGAAGCTGATACGCGGCGGTTAAGCCACTGATGCCGCCACCGATAACCGCAACAGAGGCGTTACTCATGAAAGTTATCGGTACTGGTGAACGAAGCGCGAGAGTTCCTGCACGTGCTCTACTGGCGTGGTCGGTAGAATCCCATGGCCAAGGTTGAAGATGTGTCCGGGGCGTCCGGCTGCACGGTCTAGAACATCCTTGGCCCCAGCCTGTATCCGTTCGACGGGACCGAGAAGTAAAGTGGGATCTAAGTTACCTTGGATCCCATGATTGTTTCCGATGCGCGTCCATGCCTCATCCAATGGGAGACGCCAGTCAACCCCGAGAACGTCACCTCCGGCCTGAGCCATCACACCTAGCAGCGTGGCAGTGCCTGTTCCGAAGTGCAATGCAGGCACACCAGTGTCAGCGACTGTATGAAGAATGCGCTGAGAATATGGCAACGCAAATTCTTGATAGTCAGAAGGGCTGAGTGCTCCAATCCAAGAATCAAATAACTGAACTGCTTGCACACCGGCCTCGATTTGGGCGACAAGGTAATCGCTAATGCTTTGTGCCAGGAAATCGGCGAGTTGATGCCACGCCGACGGTTCGGTGTACATCAGTGCCTTTGTTTTTTCATAGTTTTTTGAAGGCCCGCCTTCGATCGCATAGCTAGCCAGCGTGAAAGGCGCCCCTGCAAAACCAATCAATGGAACGCGATCTTTCAATTCCTTGCCGAGAATCTTGATGGTATCCAGAACGTGAGCTAATGATTCTCTCGACTCAAATGTACGAAGTGCCTCGATACTAGCCCTGTTTCGTATCGGCTTATGGATCACTGGCCCTTCGCCTTTGATGAAATCGAATGGAATTCCCATTGGGGCAAGGGGGAGTAAAAGGTCTGAGAACAGAATCGCCGCATCAACCTCCAAACGATCAACAGGTTGGAGCGTGACCTCCGCAGCGAGTTCCGGTTGTCGGCAGATCTCAAGTAGCGTGTGCTGTTTCCTGATAGCCCTATATTCGGTCATGTAGCGTCCGGCTTGTCGCATAAACCAAACCGGTGTGGCGTCTACTGGTTCGCGTCTGCAGGCACGTAAGAAACGGTCATTCACTCGGGAATGGTACTACAGAGGACGATGTTGACTTAATAACTGCTAAGTGTCTCCGGTGCGAAAAGGCACTCATTATTCGGTCAAATCCCTCATACATTTTGGTGTGTCAGCGGTCAGGCTTCGCAAAGCAGTAGAGTGATTTACGGGCCGGTGGAGCCTCAAGGATGGTAGCTCGGGCTATGTTGGTTGAGTCTGAGCTCAAAAAATGTCTTTTGTAGATAAAAATTGTTCCCATGTTGGGGATTGACTGGGTCTGTTTCGAAATAAGTATCTGTATTTAAATGGTTTATGGAAATTCAGGAGGTGGCGTTAAAGTCATTGGAATATTTATTTCAACCTGAGAGTGTCGTAAGAGACCTTTGTTTTTCGCGATTCTAATTACTGGACTTTTCCAGGTGGCTATAAATCCATGCTAGGATTCGGCGCCACCACGTGTAGGGTCGAGATTTCGGAGGTTAAGTGAGTCCCATCCTGGTTCGTCCATTTAGAGAGCAGGTTGACCATGACCGAGTGATACGCCAACTTCAGTCACGGTTTCGGCGTAAATACTCTGTCGGTGTTAATGTCGGCTCATTACAGGAAGCTACGCTTCGAGTTGCCGGGGTGAATATAAACCCTGACCTGGTGCTCACAAGCACGGAAGGCGTGAGACGACTTCACGCGGTCGTCGAAGTCGAAACATCAGAATCGATTAATGACCTTGAGGCCATGGCGCAATGGGCTAGGTTTGCGAAAGCTCGCGGTGCTTTTTATCTCTATGTGCCGGCTGGGATGTCAGATATCACACACCGAATTTGTAAAGTAAAGCACATCAATGTTTCAGAGATATGGACTTATTTTTTTGTAGGCGACAATCTCCGCTTTTCGATGGTATATCGGTCGCCGTCTGCCCAACGGGTTGTTCAGGCGAAGAAATTAGCGGCCGAATCAAAAGCCAAGAATCCGGCTCGAAAAGCTAAAGGTCCAGCTAAGAAAACTGCCACTAAGAAGAAGGTCGCCAAGACGACTTCTGTGAAGAAGAAGGTCG